>Ga0102589_1000088_pt1 | contig 259729 bp, 239 predicted proteins | sample AraplaMF_Col_mLB_FD_76858 | JGI IMG/M metagenome (GOLD analysis project Ga0102589, IMG submission 76858) | Arabidopsis root microbial communities from the University of North Carolina, USA - plate scrape MF_Col_mLB | ecosystem: Host-associated > Plants > Roots > Endosphere | place: USA... | reverse complement strand
GTGCCCAATTGCACCATGCGTTCGAGGAGCAGCGCCCCCCTTTATCGAGGCGTCGATCCCCAAACCGGCCCAGCACCATTTCCATGCCGCACTCCCGTCACCGAGCGTGCGACTATAGGAATCACGAGCGCCACTCCCGGCGCCACCCCCTGCTGGGCGCCTGAGTCAACGCGACGCACCACAAACACTCCCGGCACTTATGTACATCCCCTAGCGCTTTCGCGGGGATGACAAGTGGGGGTCGTGAAAGGTCTCGCTTGCGGGGAGGGACGGCGTGCAGCGCGGGAGCGGGAATGTCAAATAATACATTATTTTCACGCTATTATATATTAGAATGTCTGATGCGATGTGAATTGGGTTGTGATCCGCCGCGGTGATCTGTATGACGCCCTCGAAAGGGGCTTTGTCCGGCAAATCGGCTGGGTGCGCCCTCGCGCATTCCGTTCTGCCGAAAGTGCCATGGGCGACCCTTCGATCACCGCCGACCTCGTCAGGCTCATCCGCTCCTCGGCCCCGGGCGCGGAGGCGATCGCCGCCGCGCGGGACGGCGTGCTCGACTTCCTGGCCTCGGCTTTCGGTGGCGTCGGCGATCGCGCCATCGCGCCGCTCGAAGCCGCTTTGGGCGGGGAGGGCGGGGCGGCGACGGCCTCGGTGATCGGCCGGCGCGAGCGCGCGGCGCCGCTGACCGCCGCCCTGCTCAACGGCACCATCGGCCACGCCCTCGACTATGACGACGTCCAGCGCAGCATCGGCGGCCATCCCAGCACGGTGATCCTGCCGGCGCTGTTCGCCCTGGCGGAGGAGCAGGGCCGCACCGCCGAGGCGCTGCTCGACGCCTATGTCGTCGGGGTCGAGGCGATGGCCCGGATCGGCCTCGCCCTCGGCCGGCAGCATTACGAGGCCGGGTTCCACCCGACCGCCACGCTCGGCACCATCGGCGCCGCCACGGCGACCGCCTTCCTGGCCGGGCTGGACGAGACCGGCACCGCCCGGGCGCTCGGCCTTGCCGCCACCCAGTCGGCCGGGCTGCGGCTGCAATTCGGCAGCGACGCCAAGCCGCTGCATGCCGGCCTCGCGGCGCGGGCCGGGCTGTTCGCCACCCGTCTGGCGCTCGCCGGCTTCGGCGCGGCGGAGAACGCCTTCGACGGGCCGATCGGCTTCCTCGCCGTCTATGGCGGGGCGGAGCCGAGGCGCGCGGTCGAGGGCTGGGGCGAGCCGTGGCAGATCGTCTCCCCCGGCCTGATCTTCAAGCGTTACGCCTGCTGCTCGGCCTCGCATTTCGCCGCCGACGCCGCTCTCGCGTTGAAGACTGAGCACGCGATCGACCCGGCCTCGGTCGTGGGCGCGACCGTGACCTTTGCCCGCGGCGGCGATTCTGCCCTGACCGTGCGCCAGCCGCGCACCTGCCTCGAAGGGCGGTTCAGCGTCGAATATGTCGTCGCGGCGGCGCTGACCGACGGCCGGCTCGGGCTCGACCTGTTCGCCGACGGGCCGGTGCGGCCGGAGCTCGCGGCATTGTCCACGAAGGTCGAGCGCCGGATCGACCCGGACGCCCCGCCGGTCTCGAACGACCCCGCCACCCGCTTCTCGACCGTCGAAATCCGCCTGGCCGACGGCCGAGCCCTGTCGCGCCGGGTCGACCGGCCGCTGCCGGCGGACGACCTCGCCGCCAAGTTCCGCGACGCCGCCGGTCCGGCCCCGGCGGTCGCCGCCGTGCCGGAGATCGTCCGGACCATGCGCAGCCGCGACGACCTCGCCGCCCTGTTCGCCGCCTTCCGCGCCGCCTGACCCAGAGACCCCGATGATCCGCACCCTCGCTTTCGCCGCTCTGCTCGGCCTGATCCCCGCTTTGGCCCAGGCCGATTCCACCCTCGACCGGATCAAGGACCGCGGCACCGTCTCGATCGGTATCCGCATCAACAGCACCGCCTTCGGCTCGCTCGACCCCAAGACCAACAGCTACCAGGGCTTCAACATCGACCTGGCGGAGGAGATCGGCCGTCGCCTCGGGGCCAAGGTCGAGCTGGTCAGCGTCGAGCCGGCGAACCGCATCCAGTTCCTGCAGCAGGGCAAGGTCGACCTGCTGGTCGCCTCGCTGAACGACACGCCGGAGCGGCGCGAGCAGGTGGCGATGGTGCCGACCAGCTACTACGCCAGCGGCGGCATCGCCCTGACCAGGCAGGACAGCGGTGTCAATGGCTGGGACGACGTCCGCGGCAAGCCGGTCTGTGCCTCGCAGGGCAGCATCTACGCCCGCTACCTGGCCGAGCATTACGGCGCCGAGATCAAGGCCTTCAAGACCTCGTCCGAGGCGCTGGAGACGTTCAAGGCGGGCGGCTGCGTCGCCTCGGCCCATGACGACGTGCTGCTCTACGCCCTGATCAAGGACCCGGCCTGGCAGGGTTACCGGCTGATCACGCCGGCGGTCGAGGTCAGCGACTGGAAGGTCGCGGCGCGCAAGGGCCAGGACGACACCGTCGCGGCGCTCGACGCCATCATCCGCGACCTGCACAGGACCGGCCGGCTGATCGAGATCGAGAAGGCCTGGGACATCAACCCGTCGCCGGCCCTGCAGGCGCTGCACGACCAGCTCGCCCAGGCCCAGCCGTGACCCGCATTCGGAAGGACAAGTCCATGCGCCTCGCCGCAACCCTGCTCGCCGCCGCGGGCTTCCTCGTCGGCGTCACCACGGCCCATGCCGACTCCACCCTCGACCGGGTCAAGGACCGCGGCGTGCTGACCGCCGGCATCCTGGTCAACGGCACCGCCTTCGGCTTCCTCGACCCCGCCAGCAATACGGTGAAGGGCTTCAATGTCGACCTCGCCCAGGCGGTGGCCGACAAGCTCGGGGTCAGGCTCGACATCGTCACCGTCGACCCGCCGAACCGGGTCCAGTTCCTGCAGCAGGGCAAGGTCGACCTGCTGGTCGCTTCCTTCACCGACACGCCGGAGCGGCGCGAGCAGACCAGCGTCATCCCGACCGCCTATTACGAGGTCGGCGGCGCCGCCATGACCCGGAAGGACAGCGGCGTCGCCACCTGGGAGGACCTGCGCGGCAAGACCGCCTGCGCCTCGCAGGGCAGCCACTACGCCCGGCTGCTGGCCACCGAATACGGCGCCGAGGTGCGGGCGCTGAAGACCTCGGCCGAGGCGCTGTCGACCCTGCGCGCCGGCGGCTGCGTCGTCTCGGTGCACGACAACACCCTGATCTATTCGCTGCTGAAGCAGCCGGAATGGCAGGATTACAAGGCCGACCTGCCGCTGATCGGCCTCGGCACCTGGGTCGCCGCGGTGCGCAAGGGCCAGGACGACACCGCGGCCCTGGTCGACGGCGTGATCCGCGACCTGCACAAGAGCGGCGGCCTGATCGAGATCGAGAAGCGCTGGGAGATCGCCCCGCCGTCGCCGTTCCTGGCGCAGATGCACGAGAAGCTGCTGAACGGCGGCTCATGATCGACTCCTTGATCGACCGGCTGGCGGCGCTCGGGCTCGACTTCAGCTTCATCCAGACCGCCTATGACCGCGGCCTGTTCCTCGACGGCGCGGTGACCACGGTCGAGATCGCGGTGCTGTCGATCCTCGGCAGCCTCATGCTCGGCCTCGTCCTCACCGGGCTGCAGTTGACCCGGCGGCCCTGGCTGGCAGCGCTGATCCGCGCCCAGATCGAGCTGACCCGCAACACGCCGCCGCTGGTGCAGCTGTACTTCGCCTTCTTCGCGCTCAACGCCCTGATCGGCGCGGTGAGCGGCGAGGCCGGTGCGGTGGTGACGCCCTTCGCCTGGGTCGTGGTCGTGCTGTCGGTCTACAAGGCCGCCTTCAACGCCGAGGCGCTGCGCGCCGGCATCGAGGCGGTGCCGAAGGTGACGCTGGAGGCGGCGGCCGCGCTGGGCCTGACGCCGCGCCTGGCCTTCCTGCTGGTGCGGCTGCCGATCGGGCTGCGCTTCGCCCTGCCGTCGCTGGTCAACAATGCCATCGACCTGGTGAAGACCTCGGCCATCGCCTCGGCCATCGCGGTCGGCGACATCACCTACGCCTCGATCATGATCTGGTCGGACCGGGACAATGTCACCGAGCTGATGATCCTGCTGCTGGTGTTCTTCAACATCCTGACCTTCGGCGTCGACCGCATCGGGCGGTGGCTGGAGCTGCGGCTGCGGATGCCCGGCTATGGTCAGTGACGCCGTCGCGGCGCCCCGCCGCCGCACCGCCGCCGTTCCGCTGCTGGTCGCCGCCGTCCTCGTCGCCGGAACGGCCTGGGCGTTCTGGCCGCAGGTCGCGGACAACGCCGCCCTGCTGGCGCTGTGGATGCCGGTGCTGCTGCTGGGTTTCCTGCAGAACATCCTGATCGGCGCGGTGGCGATTGCGGCGGGCACGGCGGCCGGCCTTTTGGTCGGGGCGCTGCAGATCTCGCCGGTCAGGCCGCTGCGCTGGCCGGCCCGGGCCTTCGTGCTGTTCTTCCGCAACTCGCCCTGGCTGGTCTTCATCTACTTCATGACCTACATCCTGCCGTTCGAGATCGTGCTCGGGCGCAGCTACCTGCCGTTCCCGGACTGGCTGAAAGCCACGGTCGGCCTGGCCCTGCCGGCCTCGGCCAATGTCGCGGAGATCTTCCGCGGCGCCATCATGTCGATCCCCAGCGCGCAGTGGGACGCGGCCAGCTGCCTGTCCTTCAGCCGGTCCCAGATCTTCCGGCTGATCATCCTGCCGCAATGCCTGCGCCGGATGCTGCCGCCCTGGATGAACCTCTACGCCATCATCACCAAGGGCACGGTGCTGGCCTCGCTGGTCGGGGTGACCGAGGTGCTGACCACGGCCCAGCGCGCCGCCAATTCGGTGCACCGCACCGACTTCACCCTGCTGGTCTACCTGACCGTCTTCCTGCTGTTCTTCCTGTACTGCTACCCGATCGCCCGGCTGACCCGCCGGCTGGAGCGGCGCCATGCCGGGCGCTGAGGTCCTGGCCGAGCTCGCCGGCGTCGAGGTCACGCTCGGCGGCACCCGGGTGCTGCGCGGCATCGACCTGGCGGTGCGGCGCGGCCAGGCGGTGTCGGTGATCGGCCCGTCGGGCTCGGGCAAGTCGACCATCCTGCGCTGCATCGCCGGGCTGCAGCCGGTCGAGCGCGGCACCGTCACCGTCTGCGGCCTGCCGGTGCATGCCCTGCGCAAGCATGAGGCCAAGCGGCCGCTGTGGCGCCGGGTCGGCGTCGTGTTCCAGCAGTTCAACCTGTTCCCGCATCTGACCGCGCTGCAGAACCTGACCATCGCCCCGACCCGGGCCCTCGGCCGCGACGCAGGGGAGGTGGAGCGCGAGGCCAGGGCGTTGCTGGACCGGGTCGGGCTGGCGGACAAGGCCGGCGCCTATCCATCCGAGCTGTCCGGCGGCCAGCAGCAGCGGGTGGCGATCGCCCGGTCGCTGGCGATGAAGCCGGAGCTGATCCTGTTCGACGAGGTGACCTCGGCCCTCGACCCCGAGACGGTGGGCGAGGTGCTGGCGATCATCCGCGACCTGGTGCGCGACGGCATGACCTGCCTGCTGGTGACGCATGAGCTGCGCTTCGCCGAGGAGATCAGCGACGAGATCCACTTCACCGAGGGCGGCGTGGTGGTCGAGCACGGCCCGCCGGCCGCCCTGTTCCATGCGCCGCGCCACGACCGCACCCGGGCCTTCGTGAACCGGGCCCGGCCGGGCGCGCTGTCCATCCCCTCCGACCGGATCTGAGCGAGAGAGAATGAGCGAGACCAAGCGCGAGATGAAGCTGGGCCTGTTCCTGCAGCCGCTGGGCCACCACGTGGCCGGCTGGCGCCATCCGGAGGCGCAGGCGGTGGAGCAGGACCTGGCCCTGATCCAGCGCATCGCCCGGACGGCCGAGGACGCCAAGTTCGACATGGTCTTCCTGGCCGACGGCCTGACCACCGGCCGCGACGCCCATCCCTCCTGGGTGGTGCGGTTCGAGCCGCTGACGCTCTTGGCCGCGCTGGCGATGACGACAACCAGGATCGGCCTCGCCGCCACCGCCTCGACCACCTATGGCGACCCGTTCACCACGGCCCGCGCCTTCGCCTCGCTCGATCACTTGAGCCGGGGCCGCGCCGCCTGGAACGTCGTCACCACCTCCTATGACCGCTCGGCCACCAATTTCAGCCGCGAGCACCATCTCGAGCACGACCTGCGCTACGAGGTGGCGGAGGAGTTCGTCGCGGTCGCCAAGGGGCTGTGGGACAGCTGGGACCAGGACGCCTTCCCGAAGGACAAGCAGGCGGGCGTGTTCTTCGACACCGCGAAGTTCCACGAGCTGAACCACAAGGGTCGGTTCTTCTCGGTCAAGGGGCCGCTCAACGTCGCCCGGGCGCCGCAGGGCCATCCGGTGCTGATCCAGGCCGGCTCCTCCGGCGTCGGCATGGATTTCGCCGCGAAGATCGCCGAGGTGGTGTTCACCGCCCAGTTCGGCACCGAGGACGCGCAGGCCTTCTACCAGGGCGTGAAGCAGCGGGTGGCGGCGCAGGGCCGGCGGCCGGACCAGGTCCATGTCATGCCCGGGGTGATGCCGGTGATCGGCCGCACCACCCAGGAGGCGAAGGAGAAATACGCCGAGCTGCAGCGCTGGTCGGATGATTCCGGCGCGCTGTTCCTGCTGTCGGAGCGGCTGGGCCACGACATCTCCGGCTATCCGCTCGATGGCCCGCTGCCGGAGCTGCCGCCCTCGAACCAGAACCGCAGCCGGGCCGAGCTGCTGACCCGCCTGGCGCGCGAGCAGAACCTGACGATCCGCGAGCTGTACCACCTGGTCGCCAGCGCCCGCGGCCACCGTATCGTCTGGGGAACGGCGGAGGAGGTGGCGGACGCGCTCGCCGACTGGTTCACCGGCGGCGCGGCGGACGGCTTCAACATCATGCCGGCCTATTTCCCCGGCGCCTTCGAGGAGTTCACCGGCCAGGTGGTGCCGATCCTGCAGGAACGCGGCCTGTTCCGCCGCGACTATGAGGGCACGACCCTGCGCGACCACCTCGGCCTGCCGGTGCCGCAGAGCCGCTGGGCTTAGGCACTCGGGCGAGGCTACTCGAAGACGCCGATCCTATTGCCTCTCCCGTTTACGGGAGAGGTCGGAGACGCGAAGCGGCTCCGGGTGAGGGGATTTCGTCGAGGCCTGGACCAGCCCTCACCCGGTCTCGCTGCGCGAGCCCGACCTCTCCCGCCAGGCGGGAGAGGCAAAGCAAAGCCGGCTTGGCCTTATCCGCCGGCGCTTACGTCACCGGCGCCGGGTTGAACAGCGTCAATGCGTTGAACAGGCCCCAGCGGTCGGACCAGGGCTTGGTGCGGCCGCTGGCGACGTCGAGGATCAGGCGGAACAGGTCCCAGCCGACCTCCCCGATCGTCGCCTCGCCGCTGGCGATCCGGCCGGCATCGAGGTCGATCAGGTCGGACCAGCGCTGGGCCAAGTCGGTCCGGGTCGACATCTTGATCACCGGCGCCGCCGCCAGCCCGTAGGGCGTGCCGCGGCCGGTGGTGAAGACCTGCAGCGTCATGCCGGAGGCCAGCTGCAGCGTGCCGCAGACGAAGTCGCTGGCCGGGGTGGCGGCGAAGACCAGGCCCTTCCTGCGCACCCGCTCGCCGGGGGACAGCACGTCGACGATCGGGCTCGTGCCCGATTTCACCACCGAGCCGAGCGCCTTCTCGACGACATTGGCCAGGCCGCCCTTCTTGTTGCCGGGCGAGGGGTTGGCGCTGCGGTCGGCCTGGCCGCGGGCGAGATAGGCGTCGTACCACGCCATCTCGCGGATCAGGGCGCGGCCGACCTCCTCGGTCGCCGCCCGCGGGGTCAGCAGGTGGATGGCGTCGCGCACCTCTGTGACCTCGGAGAACATCACCGTGGCCCCGGCGCGGACCAGCAGGTCGGCGGCGAAGCCCACCGCCGGGTTGGCGGTGACGCCGGAGAAGGCGTCGCTGCCGCCGCATTGCACCCCGACCACGAGGTCCGAGGCCGGGCAGGTCTCGCGCCGCCGCCGGTTCAGGATCTCCAGCCGTGCCTCGGCCATCGCCAGGATCGAAGAGACCATGGCGCCGAAGCCGGCCTCGTCCTGCAGCCGGACGATGCCCGGCGGCGCACCGTCGGGCAGAAGCCGCTCGGGCTGCAGCTTTTCGCAGCCCAGGCCGACGATCATCACCTCGCCGCCGAAATTCGGGTTCAGCGCCAGGTTCTGCAGGGTGCGGATCGGCACCACCGCCTCCGGCGCGTTGATCGCCACGCCGCAGCCGTAGCTGTGGTTCAGCGCCACCACGTCGTCGACATTCGGGAAGCGGGGCAGCAGCTGCTCCTTGATCCGCTTCACCGCGAAATCCAGGGTGCCGGCCACGCATTGCACGCTGGTGCTGATCGCCAGCACGTTCCTGGTGCCGACCGACCCGTCCGGGTTGCGGAAACCCTCGAAGCTGTAGCCGTCGAGCGGCGGCAGCGGCGCCGGCGCCCGGGTGGCCAGATCCAGCCGGTCGAGATCCGGCGCGGCCGGGACCAGCACCGCCGCCTCCTCGACCCAGTCACCGGCCGAGAGCGGCCGGGCGGCGCGGCCGATCACCTCGCCGTAGCGCCGGATCTCGGCGCCCTCGGCGATGTCGGACAGCGCCACCTTGTGCCCCTGCGGCACGAACTGCCTGAGCGTTGGGCCGTCCGGAAGGCGCGTGCCCTCCGGCAGGCCGAAGGAATTGACCACGATGGCGACGTTGTCGGCCTCATGCAGCCGGATGGTGCGGGGTGCGTCCGGCGGTCCTGGCTCCGACATCGTGGCCCTCCGGTTATGCCGCGGCGGCGAAGCTGCTCCGCGCCAGAGCCTGCACCAGCGCCGCCAGCTGCTCGGTCTCGGCCGCGGTCAGGTCGTGCAGCGGCGCCCGCACCGGGCCGGAATCGCGGCCGATCACCCGCATCCCGGCCTTGATGATCGAGACCGCATAGCCCTTGCGGCGGTTGCGGATCGCCAGCAGCGGCAGGATGAAGTCGCGCAGGCCCGCCTGCACCGTCTCGCGGTCACGGCGGCGCACCGCGGCATAGAACTTGGTGGCGAACTCCGGCACGAAGTTGAACACGGCGGAGGAATAGGTGGTCACGCCCATCTCCAGATAGGGCAGGGCGTAAGTCTCGGCCGTCGGCAGCCCGCCGATATAGGTCAGCCGATCGCCCATGCGCAGATGCACCCGCGTCATCAGCTCGATGTCGCCGATGCCGTCCTTGTAGCCGACCAGGTTCGGGCAGCGCTCGCACAGCCCGGCCAGGGTGTCCTCGGTGACGATCGCGTTGTCGCGGTTGTAGACGATGACGCCCAGCTTGGTCGATGCGCAGACCGCCTCGATATGGGCCGCCAGCCCCTCCTGCTCGGACTGCACCAGATAGGGCGGCAGCAGCAGGATGCCGTCGGCGCCGGCCTTCTCCGCCGCCACCGCCATCTGCTTGGCGATCTCGGTGCCGTAGCCGGCGCCGGCGATCACCGGCACCCGGCCCCGGGTCTCCTCGACCGCTGTCTTGACCACGGTCTCGACCTCGGACGGCGCCAGCGAGAAGAACTCTCCGGTGCCGCCGGCGGCGAACAGCCCGGCGACGTCGTAGCCGCACAGCCAGTCGAGATTGGAGCGGTAGCGCTCCGCATCGAAGGCGTTGCCGTCGTCGAAGGGGGTGACGGGGAAGGACAGCAGGCCGGAGCCGAGCCGTTGCGCCATCTCGTTCGGGGTCATCCTGGCCATCACGCGTCCTCCACATCGAAATCAAGGTCGCCCTTGTTCTAGTGGGCGGATCAATTCCGTACCAACCCGATTGCTGGATCGATCGATGCGCGTTGTGCATCGGCCAGGCTGCGGGCGATGTCGAGCACCAGCGGCAGCAGCGGGTTGTCGTTGCCCTGCCGCCAGGCGATGTACAGCTCGGCCGAGCGCGGCGCCGCGAGGTCGAGCGGCCGCAGCACCACGCCCCGGATCCGCAGCTGCAGCGCCGCCTCCGGCACGATCGAGAGGCCGAGGCCGGAGCGCACCAGGGCCAGGATCGAATGGATCTGGCTGAGATGCTGGACATAGTCCGGCAGCAGGCCGGAGCGGGTGAACAGCTCGATCACCAGGTCGTGGAAATACCGCGCCTCGTGCGGCGCATACATGATGAAGGGCGCCGCCGCGAAGTCGCGCAGCGAGAGGGTCGGGGCGGCGGCGAGCGGATGGTCCTCCGGCACCGCCGCCATCAGCCGCTCCTCGGCGACGCGGAAGCTGGCGGTGCCGCCCTGCACCACCGGCGGCCGCAGCAGCCCGGCGTCGATCTGGCCGGAGGCGAGGGATTCGACCTGGTCGCCCGACACCATCTCGCGCAGCACCAGGGTGACGTCGGGCAGCTGCCGGCGGCAGGCGGAGACCAGGTCGGGCAGGAAGCTATAGGCGGAGGTGGCGGTGAAGCCGATGCCGATGGCGCCGGCCTGGCCGGCGGCGACGCGGCGGGCCAGCAGGGCCGCACCCTCCGCATGCTTCAGGATCCGCCGGGCCTCCGCCAGGAAGCTCTGCCCCGCCGGGGTCAGCCGCACCGACCGGCTGGTGCGCTCGAGCAGGGAGACGTCGAGGATGCGCTCGAGGATCTGCACCTGCCGGCTCAGCGGCGGCTGGGTCATGTTCAGCCGGGCCGCGGCGCGGCCGAAATGCAGCTCCTCGGCGACGGCGACGAAGCAGCGCAGCTGGTTCAGGTCGAACATCGGTGGGCGTCCCGCGGCAATCAGGGGCGGAGTGTGCCCCGTTTGCCGCCGCGGACGAAAGGGGAGGGGCCGGATCGGCCCTCTCACCGCTTCAATCCCACACCGCCAGCATCTCCTTCTGCACATAGTCCAGATGCGCCGCCATTGCCGCCCGGGCCCGGTCCGGGTCGCCGGCGGCGATCGCCGTGGCGATGCCGTCATGGTCGGCCATGATCCGGTCCAACAGGGCCGGCTGGCGCGACAGGTGCAAGTGGAAGGCGGCGCTCAGCCCTTCCTCGCGGCCGCGCCACAGGGTCAGGGCGATCTCGCGCAGCGCCTGGTTGCCGCAATGCTCGGCGATCAGCAGGTGCAGCGCCCGGTCCGACTCCTGCGACCATTCCCGCCGCGCCGTCTGGCCGCGCATGGCCGTGACCACGCCGGCCAGTTCGGCCCGGCCCTCGGCGGTGATGTGCCGGGCCGCCAGCGCCGCCAGCTCCGGCTCCACCAGCGCCCGGGCCTGCATGATCTCCAGCGCCGAATGGTCGGCCTCGGGCAGGGCGCTGTCGGGCCTGGCCGCGGCGCGGACGAAGGCGCCGACCCCGACCTTGACCTCGACCAGCCCCGCCACCTCCAGCGCGATCAGCGCTTCGCGCACGGTCGGGCGGCTGACGCCCAGCTCCTGCGCCAGGTCGCGCTCGGAGGGCAACTGCTGCCCCGGCCTGAACTCGCCGGAATCGATCGCCGCCGTGATCTGCTCGGCGATCTGGATGTAGAGCTTGCGATTGACGACCGCTTGAAGGGGCATTCTGCCCTGCCGCTCTGAGACCTCACCATCGGCCCGCCAGTGCCCAAAGAATCTTGGTCTAAATCCCATTTGAGCTGGCCTGACCGCTTGACAGCCTAGCCGCACCCGGCCCCTAATGCCAAGACCCCGCCGGCCAAAAGGCGGGCCAGCCGCCGGCAAGAGCGGTCGTGGAACGTCGCTCGGGCCGCCGTCATGGCGTGCCGTCCTGGGACGGAGACACCCTTGAACATCAATCGGATCAGCGTCCTCGACATCCGTTTTCCGACCGCCCGGAAGCTGGACGGGTCGGACGCGATGAATCCCGACCCCGACTATTCCGCCGCCTATGTGATCCTGTCGACCGACGACGGTCCGGAAGGCCACGGCCTGACCTTCACCATCGGCCGCGGCAACGACATCGTCTGCGCCGCGATCCAGGCGTTGAAGCCGGCCGTGCTGGGCCGCGACCTGGCCGAATTCACCCGCGACATGGGCGCCACCTACCGGCACCTGACCGGCGACAGCCAGCTGCGCTGGCTGGGGCCGGAGAAGGGGGTGATGCAGCTCGCCACCGCGGCGATGCTGAACGCGATCTGGGACCTCTGGGCCAAGGCCGAAGGCAAGCCGCTGTGGCGCCTGCTGGCCGACATGACGCCCGAGGATACGGTGCGCTGCATCGACTTCCGCTACATCACCGACGCCCTGACGCCGGCTGAGGCGGTGGAGCTGCTGCGCAAGCAGGAGGCCGGCAAGGCGGAGCGGATCGAGCAACTGCTGGCCGAGGGCTATCCCGCCTACACCACCAGCGCCGGCTGGCTCGGCTACAGCGACGACAAGATCCGCCGCCTGGTGCGCGAGGCGCTGGCCCAGGGCTTCAAGGCGTTCAAGATCAAGGTCGGCGCCGACCGCGAGGCCGACCTGGCCCGCGCTGCCCTGGTGCGCGCCGAGATCGGCGACGACCTGACCTTCATGGTCGACGCCAACCAGGTCTGGGATGTCGGCCAGGCGATCGAATGGTCGACCGCGCTGCTGCCCTTCAAGCCGCTCTGGGTGGAGGAGCCGACCAGCCCCGACGACATCCTCGGCCACGCCGCGATCGACCGGGTGCTGCGGCGCTACGGCACCCGGGTGGCGACCGGCGAGCACGTCCACAACCGGGTGATGTTCAAGCAGTACCTGCAGGCGACCGCCTTGGGTTTCTGCCAGATCGACGCGGCCCGGGTCGGCGGGGTCAACGAGAACCTGGCCATCATCCTGATGGCGGCCAAGTTCGGCGTGCCGGTCTGCCCCCATGCCGGCGGCGTCGGCCTGTGCGAATACGTGCAGCATCTGTCGATGTGGGACTTCATCTCGGTCAGCGGCAGCAAGGACCGTCGCTTCATCGAATATGTCGACCACCTGCACGAGCATTTCGTCGACCCGGTGCGGATCGAGAACGGCTGCTACGCCGCGCCGACCGCGCCCGGCTACTCCATCGCCATGAAGCCCGCCTCGCTCCGGGCCCATCGCTTCCCCGACGGCAGCGCCTGGCGCGACGACCAGGAGACCCGGCCATGACCGCATCCTTCCTGCCGGAGGAGAAGAAGGCCTGGTTCGTCCAGGACCGCTTCGGCATGTTCATCCATTGGGGCCTCTACGCCCTGCCGGCCCGGCACGAATGGGTGAAGAGCCGGGAGGAGATCGGCGACGATTCCTATCGCGCCTATTTCGAGCATTTCGACCCCGACCTCTACGACCCGCGCGACTGGGCGGCCCGGGCGAAGAAAGCCGGCATGAAATACGTGGTGCTGACCGCCAAGCATCATGAGGGCTTCTGCCTGTGGGACAGCAAGGTCACCGACTACAAGGCGACCAACACACCCGGCGGCCGCGACCTGATCAAGCCCTTCGTCGAGGCCTTCCGGGCCGAGGGGCTGAAGGTCGGCTTCTACTATTCGCTGATCGACTGGCACCACCCGGACTTCACCATCGACGTGCACCACCCGCAGCGCAACCATCCGGAGGTGGCGGCGCTGAACCGGGGTCGGGACATGCGCCGCTACGCCGCCTATATGCGCGACCAGGTGCGCGAGCTGCTGACCGGCTACGGCAAGATCGACGTCCTCTGGTTCGACTTCTCCTACCCGGACCGTTCCTACAAGGACCTGCCGGGCAAGGGCCACAAGGACTGGGAGAGCGAGCAGCTGCTGGCGCTGGTGCGCGAGCTGCAGCCGGATGTGCTGGTCAACAACCGGCTCGACCTGCTGGGGGTGCTGGGCGTGCCGCCCGACATCACCACGCCGGAGCAGTTCCTGCCGCGCCAGGCGCCGCGGGTGCTGGACCAGGCGGTGACCTGGGAATCCTGCCACACCTTCAGCGGCTCCTGGGGCTATCACCGCGACGAGACCAGCTGGAAGAGCCCGGAGCAGCTGATCCAGCTGCTGGTCGACAATGTCGCCATGGGCGGCAACCTGTTGATGAATGTCGGCCCGACCGGCCGCGGCACCTTCGACGACCGCGCCAAGGCGGCGCTCGACGCCTATGGCCGATGGCTGGAGCTGCACGGCCGCAGCATCTATAGCTGCGGTCCGGCCGGGGCGGAGATCGCGGTGCCGCGCGACTGCCGGCTGACCCGCAACGGCAACCGGCTCTATGTCCATCTCTTCGCCTGGCCGTTCCGGCACCTGCATCTCGACGGGCTCGGCGGCAAGGTCGCCTATGCCCAGCTGCTGCACGACGCCAGCGAGGTGAAGCGGCTGGAGGCGACCAATCCCGCGCTCGGCGGCAACACCCATGTGCCGCTGACCGCGGGCACCCTGACGCTGGAGCTGCCGGTGCGCCGCCCCGACGTGACGGTGCCGGTGGTGGAGCTGTTCCTGAAGGACTGAAGCATTCCATCAAGCGCCCGCCCGGCAGAAGGCGGCCGCAGCAGGAGGACGAACGCCATGAAGACGCTGACGACCATTCTGACGGTGGCCGCCGCCGCCGTTCTGTCGCTGTCCGCCCACCCAGCCCGGGCCGAGCCGGTGACCCTGACCTGGCAGATGTGGAGCAGCACCGACGCCGAGACCGCGGCCTGGCAGCATGTCGCCGGGCTGGTCAACGCCCAGTATCCCGACATCAAGGTCGAGCTGCAGACCTCGCCCTGGCGCGACTACTGGACCAAGCTGCCGACCCTGGCGGCCTCGAACACGCTGCCGGACATCGTCAGCATCCAGTCGCTGCGCCTGTCCGGCTTCACCACCCTGTTCGAGCCGCTGGACGAGCATGTGAAGGAAGGCTTCGACCTCGGCCAGTTCGACAAGTCGATCCTCGACGGCCTCAGCTATGACGGCCACCTCTACGCGCTGCCCTATGATTTCGGGCCGCTGGTTGTCTACTACAACCGCGATTTGTTCACGAAGTACAAGGTCGAGCCGCCGAAGTCCGGCTGGACCCGGGCTGATTTCCTGGCCGCGGCCAAGGCGCTGACCCAGGATGGCAATTACGGCTTCGCCGTCACCTCCGGCGACTGGCTGGAATTCGCGCTGTCCGACGGCGCCAAATACCTGACCGAGGACGGCGCGCTGAACTTCGGCGACGCCGAGCTGCAGGCCGCCTTCCAGTCCTATGTCGACCTGGTGACCAAGGAGAAGGTGGCGCCGGTGATCGCCGCCAGCGGCCAGCCCTCCGGCGACATCGCCCGCGGCCGCTTCCTGGCCGGCAATGTTGCGATGTACGTCACTGGTCCCTGGGAGATGATCAACATCCGCAAATCCTCCAGCTTCCCGGTCGGGCTGGCGCCGCTGCCCGCCGGCAAGGCCGGCAGCGTCACCTTCACCGCCGGTTCGGGCTTCGGCATCAACAAGGCCGGGCCGCACAAGGACCTGGCCTGGAAGGCGATCCAGGTGCTGACCGGGCCGGAGGCCGAGCAGTATCTGGCGTCGCAGGGCCGCGCCTTCCCGGGCCGGATCGCGCAGCAAGGCTATTGGTACGACGTCGCGGCACAGGGTGTCGCCAATGCCCGCGAGACCATCGACTTCGCGCTGAAGACTGCCCAGCCCTACCGCACCACCGCCAACTGGAACACGGTGTACGAGCTCTTGGAGCAGTATGCGCCGCTGGCCTATGGCGGATCGCAGACCGGCGCCGAGGTGCTGGACACCGTGCAGGGCCTGGCCGCCGAATGACCGTGCAGGCCCAGGATCTCGGGGTACAGGGGACGGCCGTCCCGCAGGCGCGGCGGCGCCGCCGCGCCTTCCGGGCGGAGGGGCGGGCCGCCTTCTGGTTCCTGCTGCCCAGCCTGCTCGGCTTCCTCGCCTTCCTGCTGTTCCCGCTGGTGGCGTCGCTGGCGCTCAGCTTCACCAACTGGCGGCTGCTGGCCGAGCCGAAATTCGTCGGATTCGCCAACTACATCCGGCTGTTCACCGTCGACCCCAGCTTCGGGCGGGCGCTGGCCAACACCTTCTTCTACACCGCCGAGTATCTGGTCCTGAACATCGTGCTGTCGGTCGGCATGGCGGTCTGGATCTCCAGCCTGCGCTGGGGCAAGCGCTTCTTCCGGCTGATCTTCTTCCTGCCGACCTTCACCCCGATGATCGGTGCCTCGCTGGTCTGGGTGCTGATCTTCACCCCGGGCGGGCTGATGGACTGGCTGGTGCAGTCGCTCGGCCTGCCGATCCCGAACCTCCTGGTCGACCCCGGCTGGGCGATGCAGGCGATCGTCATCGTCTCACTGTGGTCGGGCTTCGGCTACAACCTGCTGCTGTTCGGCGCGGCGCTGGAATCGATCCCGCAGACCTATCTCGACGCCGCCCAGATCGACGGCGCCACTGCCTGGCAGCGCTTCTGGCGGATCAAGCTGCCGCTGATCTCGCCGACGCTGTTCTTCGGCACGGTGATGACCGCGATCACCGCGCTGCAGGTGTTCGACCAGGTCTATTCCATGACCCGCGGCGGGCCCGGCGCCGCCACCGCGACGCTCGGCTTCTTCATCTACCAGAACGGGTTCACGACATACCGGATGGGCTACGCCTCCTCGATCGCCTGGGTGATGTTCATCATCATCATGGCGCTGACGGCGTTCCAGTTCCGGCTGCAGCGGAAATGGGTGCATTATGACGACTAGGCGGAAGGACGCCGGCCCCGTCACCGCCGGCACGCTGGTCTCGCAGAGCGCGATAGCGCTGGTGGCGCTGGCCTTCCTGTTCCCGTTCTTCTGGATGCTGACCAACGCCATCCGGCCGAACGGCGAGGTTCTGGCCGTGCCGCCGCGGCTGCTGCCCAGCGAATGGCAATGGGGCAACTTCCTCGACGCCTGGGTCTATCTGCCCTTCGGCCGCTTCTTCCTGAACAGCGCCATGGTCTCCTGCGCCGTCACCGTGATCGTGCTGACCGTCTCCAGCCTCGCCGCCTATGCCTTCGCCCGGCTGCGCTTCGTCGGCCGCGACACGCTGTTCCTGACCTATCTGTCGACGCTGATGATCCCGCAGGTGGTGCTGGTGATCCCGCTGTTCCTGCTGATCAGCAGGCTGGACTGGGTCAATACCTTCCAGGCGCTGATCCTGCCGGTCGCTTTCAGCTCCTTCGGCACCTTCATGCTGCGCCAGTTCTTCAAGACCATCCCGCGCGAGCTGGAGGAGGCGGCGTTGTGCGACGGTGCCTCGCGGCTGCGCATCCTGGTCAGCATCATCCTGCCGATGTCGCTGCCGGTGCTCGGCCTGCTGGCCCTGTTCACCTTCACGGCGCAGTGGAACAGCTTCCTGTGGCCGCTGATCATCGTCAACGGCACCGAGCACGCCACCATCCCGCTCGGCCTGACCATGTTCCAGACCCAGCAGGGCACGCAGTGGAACTACCTGATGGCCGGCGCCGCGATCTCGATGATCCCGGGCCTGTGCCTGACCATCCTGCTGCAGCGCTACATCTTCAGCGGCATCGCCATGAACTCCGGCTTTGGAGGGCGGTGATTTTAAAGGGGATTTAGAAGAAGAGGTGTATTGCTAAATCCCATTTAGAGTCGCATCATTCAATGAGCCAATTGGAAGGGGCGGGAAGGGACCAACCATGGACATGCATGTTCCGGCGCAGGCCGAGGCGCCGCGCCTCCTCACCGATGACCAGATCCGGCAGTTCCTGGCGAACGGCTATCTGGTGCTACAGACGGCGCTGCCGAAGTCGTTTCACGACCAGATCTTCCAGCGCTTCGACGATCTGATCGGCGCCGACCGGCACGAGAATCCGGGCAACAACCTGCTGCCGCTGGTGCCGGAGATCAATGCCGTGTTCGAGGACCCGGTGGTGAAGGGGGCCCTGACCAGCGTGCTGGGGCCGGACTACATCATGCATCCGCACCGGGCGCTGCATAAGAACCCGCCGGGCTCGCCGATCCAGCATTGGCACAAGGACAGCTACTGGGGCTACATGCGCCGGGTGCGGAACCACCGGCCGCGCTGGGTCATGATCATGTACTACCCGCAGGACACGCCGGCCGAACTGGGGCCGACCGGGGTGGTGCCGGGCAGCCATCTGCTCGCCGCCGGGATCCAGGACCCGGATTCGCTGGAGCGCAACGGCTCCGGCCCGGCCGGATCGGTGCTGATGATCCATTACGACATCTGGCACCGGAAGATGAAGAACCTGACTGCCGACAAGCGGTTCATGATGAAGTTCGAGTTCATCCGCATGGCGCCGGTCGAGGCCCCGGCCTGGCCGCACAGCGATCCGGCCTGGCGGGCGCCGGAACAGGCGCCGTCCTTCGCCATGGAGGCGGCCTGGAAGGCGCAGTGGCGCTGGCTGACCGGCGGCACTTCGGCCGGCGGCGCGGCCGACCTCGACGCCCTGCGCACGGCCCTGGCCGGCACGCTGGCGGAGGCTGCGGCCGCGATGTCGACCATCGCCGATCTCGGGCCCGCCGCCGCGGCCCTGGTGCCGGCGCTGCTGCCCCATCTCGACGGCGACGACGAGGCGCTGCAGCTCGACGCGTCCTACGCCCTGGGCGCGATCGGCGAGGCGGCGCTGCCGGCGCTGCTGCAGCGGGTCGAGGCCGACACCCGCCGCGACCCGGAGGACGGCTCGATCAAGAGCGATTCCGGCCGCCTGACGCCCAAGGACTGCATCGCCCTCTCCGCCATCTACGGCCTGGTCGAGATCGGCGCGCCGGCGGTGCCGGAACTGTTGCGCGTGCTGCGGGGCGGTGCCGGCCGGTCGCGCAAGCTCGCCGCCTTCGCCCTCGGCGAGATCGACGGCACCGGGCCGGAGGTGCGCGACGCGCTGATCGCGGCCACGGTCGACGCCGACACCCATCTCCGCATCGCCGCGGTCGAGGCGCTGGGGCTGAAGCCGGCCGATGACGCGATCGTCGCCGCCCTGGCCCGTGCCCTGGACGATGCCGACGCCGAGGTGCGGTTCGACGCCGTGCTCGGCCTGGCACGGATGGGGCAGGCGGCCGCCGCTTCGGTGCCGGCGCTGGGCCGGGTGCTGACCGAGGATCCGAACCGCTATGTCCGCGGCTATGCGGTCGAGGCGCTGTCCCGCATCGGGGATGACGCCGCACACCGGGTGCTGCTACCGTATCTGCGGCTCTCGCGCTGGTGTCCGATGACGACGTCGGCGAGCATTTTCTGACGGTTTCAAACGGCGCGACATTGACGGATCGGCGGCTCTCCCCCACCAGCGGACCCTCAGCCCAGGATCCGGACGCGCTGGCCGTGCTGCTGGAAAGCACCCTGTCCGGCGCCTCCGGCCGCTCGCTCGCGGGCGGTGCGGTGCGCCAGACGGTGCAGGCGCTGGGCCGCGCCATCGTCGCCGGCCGCTATGACGGCGACGGGCCGCTGCCGACCGAGACCGAGCTGGCCGCCGAATACGCGGTCGGCCGCAATGCCATGCGCGAGGCGATCAAGGTCCTGGCCGGCAAGGGGCTGATCCGCACCGCCAGGCGCTACGGCTCGCGCGTCCGGCCGCGCGAGGAATGGTCGATCCTCGACCCCGACGTGCTGGCCTGGCATCTGCGCGAGCCGGACGGCATCGGCCGCTTCCTGGTCGAGATCTCCGAGCTGCGCGAGATCGTCGAGCCGCAGGCGGCCGAGCTGGCGGCCCTGCGCGCCACGGATGAGGAGGCGGAGGCGATCGTCGCCCTGGCCGCGCGGCTGGCGGTCGAGACCATGCCGGAGGTGCTGGACACCGATGTGGCCTTCCACCTGGCGGTGCTGAACGCCTCGCACAACCGGCTGCTGTCCGGCTTCGCCCGGCCGCTCGACGTGCTGCTGCGGGTGCAGTTCCTGGTCTCGGCGCACGGCATCGCGGCGGAATATGCCTACAGCCCCTCGGCCGACTATCACATGGGCATCGCCGAGGGCATCCGCGGCCGCGACCCGCAGAAGGCGCGGGACGCGGTGATGGCGATGCTGACCCGCAACCGCGGCATCGCCGAGAAGGTGGCGGCGCCGGCTTGAGAGGGCAGGGAGGCCAGCATGGCGCGCGATCCGGGGCTGGAGGAGCTGGTGCGGGAGGCGCTGGGCGTGGAGCCCGGCCTCGACGAGAAGCGGATGTTCGGCGGCCTGGCCTGGCTGTTGCACGGCAACCTGCTGTGCGGCGCCCGCGTCGACAGCATGCTGGTCCGCCTCGGCAAGGGCAATGACGGCTGGGCGCTGGAGCAGCCGGGCGTCGCGACCATGGTCATGCAGGGCCGTTCCATGCCCGGCTGGGTCCGGGCCGGCGCCGCGGCCTATGGCGACGATGCGCTGCGCCGGCGGCTGCTCGACGCCGCGCTCGCCTTCGTCCGCACCTTGCCGCCGAAATAGCTACAGCGCGCCCAGCACGAAATCGGCGCGCTCGGCCACGCTGACCTTCGGCAGGACCACGACCTCGTAGCCCAGCGCCGGATAGGCTGTGAGCAGCCGCTCATATTCCTCCATCGCGGTGTCTAGGCCATGGCGCCGCTCCGGGTCGGTGCCGTAGATCTCCGGCCAGGGCGGGGTTACGAAGACCCGCCGGTGATAGGGATGGGGCCGGGCCAGAATCTCCAGCGCCGGCTCGCCGGTCATGTGCTGCAGCGCGGCCGCGGCGTCGACCAGGCCGCGATCGAAGAACACCCAGCCCGGCTGGCCCCCGGCCGCAGCCTGGTCGGCCAGCGCCATCGCGATGGCCCGGCGAGCGAAGGCCGCTCCGTCGACCCAGGGCAGGGCCCGGCCGCCGCTCTCCAGCTCGTGCTTGACGATGCGCCGCCCCGGTTCCTCGACCACGCCATACCCGCGCCGTCCGAGCTCCGCCAGCAGAGTCGACTTGCCGCCGCCCGAGCAGCCGGAGATGACGACGAAACGGTTCATTCGGCTTTCCTCCATTTGACATGTGCGGCGCATGTGCCCATGTTTTTCACATGACCGCGATGATCCAGATCCGCAACGTGCCGGACGCGCTGCACCGCCAGCTGAAGTCGCGCGCCGCGCTGGCCGGGATGTCGCTGTCCGACTACCTGCTCCAGGAGATGCGCCGGCTGGCCGAGCGGCCGACGCTCGACGAGCTGCGGGCGCGCCTGGCGCAGCGCCCGGAGGTGGCGCCATCCGAGACGCCGGCGCAGGCGGTGCGCGCCGAACGCGACCGACGATGATCGTCCGATAATCGTCCGATGATCGTCGTCGACGCCTCGGCCCTGCTCGAAGTGCTCCTCCGCACGCCGGCGGCCAAGGTGGTGGAAGCGCGGCTATTCGGCCTCGGCGTCACGCTGCATGCGCCGCATCTGCTGGACGTCGAGGTCGCGCAGGTGGTCCGTCGCTTTGCAGCGAAGGGCGAGATCGACGCTGCACGCGGCCGTGCCGTCCTTGACGATCTGGCGGATCTCCCCCTGCACCGCTATCCGCACGATATCCTGCTGCCGCGCATCTGGGACCTGCGGGCCAGTGTCACGGCCTATGATGCCGCCTACATCGCCCTGGCCGAAGCGCTCAACGCCCCGCTGGTCACCCGCGATCAGCGCCTGGCCGTCGCGATCGGGCACAACGCGCGGGTCGAGGTGGTATAAGGCGAAGCGGCGGTCGTTCAGCCGTCCCGGGTAAGTGCCATAATGTCGTCCGTGCTCATCTCGACGTCGCCGCGTCCACGCAGATGGGAGATCAGGAGAGCACCGCGGCTGCCGCCCTTCCGGCGCTCGGCACGGACGATCCGCACGGCCTCGCCGTCAAACTCGAACTCCACCTCGGTGTGAGGCAGCAGGCCCGCCCGCTCCCGGATCTCGGCTGGGATGGTGACCTGACCTTTCGATGTAATGCGCATGGCCGACTATGTGCTCCTGTTTGCCGCTCCTCGTCGTCAGCTGAACGCCGCGATCACGGTTTCGATCGGAAGAAACAGCGTGCGGCTGTCGGCCGGGTATTCGATGAACTCCGCACAGGCCATATAGAAGCGCTTCGCCTGATCGTCCTTGGCATGCACAAGCACGGCGCCGATGCCGATGCTCTGCGAGGCGGCCGCGATGCGACGAAGGGCATCCGACAGGATGTCCGCTCCCAGGCCGCGGCCGGCATAGTCGCGGCTGACGGCCAGACGCCCGATGACGGAGACGGGAATTGTGTCGGGTGCGTTGCGCCGCACTCTGCCGGGAGCAGCCGCGCGCTCGACCGCCCCGGCGGAGATGCTGAAATAGGCGACAACGCGGTTTCCGTCGCAAACGACATAGGTGCGGGAAAACCGGCTCTCATTCTTCAAGGCACGATGCTGCAGCCAGTCGTTCAGGACCGGCTCACCGCAGTCGAAGCCGGACAGATCATGATCCGCCGTGAGCGGGACCGGCGGCGACAGTTTCGTCTGTCGGCGTTGTGGGCCGCGCGTCACGCTTCCCAAGTCGGAACGCGACGCAGCAGAGAGCGCAGCTTGCTCCCGGGCGCCGGGGGATTGTCGAGGGCATGGAGGAATGCATCGTATCGCTGCGGATCGAGCGCGAAGAGGCGCTGGTCCAGGAGGACGTCGATCGCCACCTTGCGGGCGCTCTCGATCATGAACTCGGTCCGCGTCTTGCCCAGGACCGCGGCCGCATCGTCGATCAGCTGGCGGGTCTGTCTCTCGATGCGGAGGTTGATGCTGCCTTTGGCATCGGGGGAAGCGGCAGGCTCCTCAATCGCCATGGTGTCCTGACTTTCCAAAAGAGGCCGATGGCTCTTGGTCATGCTGCCAATATGAGACATGTATTTACGTTGTCAATACAGAGAGCGCTTCACAAAGCGGCCTTGTATCCGTTGGCGCGGGCAGCCTCATCCGGTGAGAAAGAGGCTGCAGCCTGGCTGCGCCCGTACTGCCTCGGCGAGCAGCCCATCACCCGCTTGAAGGCGGTGCTGAAGGCGCTTTCGGATTCGTAGCCGAGCGACAGGGCGATGGCGGAGATGGGGTCGCCGGAATTGGTCAGCCGGTCGCCGGCCAGCAGCATGCGCCAGCGCGTCAGGTACTCCATCGGGGCCTCCCCGGTTGTCTCCTTGAACCGGAGGGCGAAGCTCGACCGCGACATGCCGGCCCGCGCCGCCAGGTCCTGCAGAGTCCAGCGCTGCGCCGGGTCCTCGTGCATGGCGTTGATCGCCGCGCCCATCCGCCGGTCCGCCAGGGCGAACAGCCAGCCGACACCGGCCTGCGGCCCTTCCGCCAGATGCAGCCGCAGGGCCTGGATCAGCATCATATAGGCCAGGTGCTGTGCCACCAGGAAGCCGCCCGGCTGGCGCTCGCGCAACTCCTGCCCCAGCCGCTCCATGCACCAGCGCAGCGCCGCCCGGTCCGTATCCGACCGGATGTGGACGATCGGCGGCAGCGACCGCAGCAGCACGCGGGCATGGCCGCCGTCGAGGATGAAGTGCCCGCCGAGGACGGAGAAGTCGCCGCCGCCGTTCAGCAGGGCGATGCCGCCGCTGCGCAGGGTCGGGAAGATCGTCACGGCGTCGACCGGCGCCAGCGCCAGGTCGCTCGCCACCCGGAAGGGCTGGCCCCACGGCAGCAGGAAGCAGTCGCCCCGCTGCAGCCGCACCGGGGCGGCGTCGACGCCCTCCACCACCAGCCAGCCCTGGCCGGCGCCGATGGCGTAGCATTTGATGCCCTCGTGCCGGCCGAAGCGGATCGACCAGCCCCCGCCGGCCTCGAAGCCGCCGAAGCGGTAGCTGCGCGGCTTCAGCAGGGACAGCACGTCTGACAGCGGATCCATGGGTGGCCTGGACGATTGCGAAGAAATTACGGATCTCCCAGCATAGATCGTCCTTCGCACCTGTCTATCCTGATGGCCGGGCCGCGGGGCGGCCACTGCCATCACATCAAGGACAGATCGATGCGTGTCTTCGTCACCGGCGCCACCGGTTTCGTCGGTTCGGCCGTCGTGCAAGACCTGATCGGCGCGGGCCATCAGGTGCTCGGCTTGACCCGCTCCGACGCGGGCGCCGAAGCTCTTCTCGCCGCAGGCGCCCAGCCGCACCGGGGCGATCTCGAGGATCCGGACAGCCTGCGCCGCGGTGCTGCCGAGGCGGATGCGGTCATCCACACCGGCTTCATCCACGACTTCTCGAAGTTCCAGCAGAGCTGCGAGACTGATGGCCGCGCCATCGAGGCGATCGGTGCTGAGCTTGCCGGCTCCGACCGCCCGCTGCTGGTCACCTCCGGCGCCTTGATCGTGGCGCGGGGCCCGGTCGGGACCGAGGAGGATCCGCCCCTTCCCAACTCCGCCACCTATCACCGCCTGTCCGAGGCGGCGGCGGCCGTGCAGGCGGCGCGGGGCGTGCGCGCGGCGGTGGTGCGCCTGCCGCCCTCGGTCCATGGCGACGGCGACCATGGCTTCGTGCCGATCCTGATCCGGCTGGCGCGGGAGAAGGGCGTGTCGGCCATGGTCGCCGAGGGCCTCAACCGCTGGCCCGCCGCGCACCGGCTCGACGTCGCGCGGGTCTACCGGCTGGCGCTGGAGCACGGCGTCACCGCTGGGGCACGCTATCACGCGATGGCGGAGGAGGGCGTGCCGTTCCGGGACATCGCCGGCGTGATCGGCCACCGCCTGGGAGTGCCGGTGGCCGGCAAGTCCCCGGAAGAGGCGGCGGCGCATTTCGGCTGGTTTGCGATGTTCGTGGGGATGGACGTCCCGACCTCGAGCGAGCGGACCCGGACCCTGTTGGGCTGGCAGCCGACACAGCCCGGGCTGATCGCCGATATCGACCGGCCGGCCTATTTCGCGGGCTGAAGGAGGGGCGCCTTACGGCGCCCAGCCCTTGCTCCGCAGCCAGTCCTCGTATTCCGGCCGCGCGGCGTCGCTCAGCGGATAGTAGCGCCGCAGGTCGCCGCCTTCGGACAGCCGCTCGCGCGAGAACTCCTCCCACTCATGGTGCTTCGCCGACTGCTCGATCACCGCCGGCGCCAGGGCGACCGGCACCACCACGGCGCCGTCATCGTCGGCGACGATGATGTCGCCCGGCATCACCAGCACGCCGCCGCAGGCGATCGGGATGTTGACGCCGAAGGGCATCAGGTCGGTCTGGGTGTGGAAGTTCGGGGTCACGCCGCGCAGCCAGAAGCCGAGGTCCAGCCGCCCGGTGTTCGGATAGTCGCGGATGCAGCCGTCGATCACGACGCCGAGGCCGCCGCGGCCCTTGAAATAGGTCAGCATCATGTCGCCGAAGACGCCGCTCTTCATGTCGCCGCGGGCGTCGACGACGACGATGTCGCCCTTCTGGGCGTGATACAGCACATGCCGGTGCAACTGCTTCTCCGGCTCGGCGTATTCGTCCTCGCCGTACAGGTCCTCGCGCTTCGGCATGAATTGCAGCGTCAGCGCCGGGCCGGCGATCGCCTTGCCCTTGGTCCAGGCCACCGGGCCGCAGATATGGGTGTTGCGGATGCCCATATGGGCGAGGGTGCTGCTGGCCGTGGCGGCGCCGATCGCCTGCAGCGCCGCGCACCATTCCGCCGGCGGCCGCTTGATGTCGCTGGTCTCGATCATTCTGGATGCACTTTCTCTTCGAAAATCAAAGGCTTCTGGCTGGCTTCCTTCTTTCTGTCATGCCCGGGCTTGACCCGGGCATCCAGAGGGCCTCGACATCCTCTGGATTGCCGGGTCAAGCCCGGCAATGACAGGAGAGGGCGAGGCGACGGCTAAGGCTCGTCGCCGAAATATTTGGTTCCCGGCTGCAGATGCGCCCGCGCCACATCCTCGTTCAAGGTCAGGCCATGGCCCGGCCTGTCGTTCAGGTGGATATAGCCGTCGACGATCGGCGGGCCGCCATCGACCATGGCGCTCCACCACTCGACGTCGTGGGCGTGGAATTCCATCACCAGGAAGTTGTTCATGGCGGCGCAGACATGGGCGCCGGCCACCGTGCCGATCGGGCTGGCCACATTGTGCGGCGCGATCGGGATGTAATAGAGGTCGGCGTGGTCGGCGACCTTCTTGGCCTCGGCCAGCCCGCCCATCTTCGGGATGTCCGGGGCGATGATCCGCGCCGCCTGCTTCTCGATCAGTTCGCGGTAGCCATGCTTGCGATACAGGTTCTCGCCGGTGCAGATCGGAGTCTTGGTCGAATGGGTGACGTGGCGCTGCGCCTCGATGTTCTCGGGCGGCACCGGGTCCTCCAGCCACAGCAGGTCGAACGGCTCCAGCGCCTGGGCCAGCTTGATCGCGTCGTTGACCCCGAACTTCCAATGCGCGTCCATCGCCACCATGATCTCGGGCCCGACCGCCTCGCGCACGGCGCGGACGACATCGACCATCCAGGCCATCTCGCGCGACCCGATGGTGCGGTTGAACGGCTCGAACCACTGCCGGCGCGGGTTCGGGTCGTCGGAGATGTCGATGGTGTGGGGGTTGCGGGTGTCGAGGTCGAACTTGATGGCGCTGAAGCCGTCCGCCACCACCTCGCGGGCCTTGGCGGCATAGGAGGACGGCTCGGGCGTGTCGCCGGCATGGCAGTCGGCATAGATCCGGATCCTGTCGCGGAAGCGGCCGCCGAAGAAGGTCGAGATCGGGGTCTGCAGCGCTCGGCCCATCAGGTCCCACAGCGCGATCTCGATGCCGCTGATCGCGGTCACGGTGGCGCCGGCCTGCGATCCCTCGCCGGACAGGCAGCGGGTCAGGATCTCGACGATCTTGCCGATGTTGACCGGGTCCTCGCCGATGATGACGGGCTTGGCCTTGTGCACCAGCTCGGCCACCCCGGCGCCCCAATAGGCCTCGCCCAGGCCGGTGATGCCGGCATCCGTCTCCACCTTCACCAGCACCCATGGGAAATTCCCCGCGATGACGGCGGTGCGCAGATTGGTGATCTTCACGTGCTTCCCTCCGAGAGCCGGCCCGCTTGCCGGGGCCGGTGATGGGTCAGGCTGCCGGCAGCGCGTGTCCGGTCTTGCCGTCGAACAGGTGCAGCTTGTGCTGGTCGAATTCGAGCCAGACGGGCTGGTCGATCCCCAGCTTCACATCCGGCGTGACGCTGACCACCAGCGTGGCCGACCCCAGATGGACATGGGCGTAGGTGATGTCGCCGGTCGGCTCGACCGTGTAGATGCGGCCGGCGACCGCGCCCGGCGCAGCCTCGCGATGCAGCCGGATGGTGCTGTGCCGGGCGCCCAGCACGATCTCGCCGTCGGTCGCGCCTCGGGCCTTGCGGGCATTGGCGTCGGACAGGGCATAGCGCCAGCCGTCCGGGCTCTCGATCGCGGCGCCGGTGCCGTTGCCCGCCACCCGGGCCCGCACCAGGTTCATCGCCGGGCTGCCGACGAAGCCGGCGACGAAGGTGTTGACCGGGTGCTCGAACACCTGCTCCGGCGTGTCGTATTGCTGCAGCACGCCGCCGCTCATCACCGCCATCTTGTCGGCCATGGTGACGGCTTCCATCTGGTCATGGGTGACGTAGATCACCGTCGCGTTCAGGTCCTGGTGGAAGCGCTTCAGCTCCGACCGCATCTGGGTGCGCAGCTTGGCGTCCAGGTTCGACAGCGGCTCGTCCATCAGAAAGACGCGCGGGTCGCGCACCAGGGCCCGGCCCAGCGCCACGCGCTGCTGCTGCCCGCCGGACAACTCGCGCGGCCGCCGCTCCAGCAGATGCTCGATGTCCAGCAGCTTGGCGGCGGCCCGGACCTTGGTCTCGATCTCGGCGGCCGGCAGCTTCCGCATCTTCAGCGGGAAGGCCAGGTTCTTGAAGATCGTCTTGTTCGGGTACAGCGCATAATTCTGGAACACCATGGCGATGTCCCGGTCCTTGGGATCCAGGTCGTTGACCAGCCGTTCGCCGATCTGGATGTCGCCGTCGCTCAGCTCGATCAGCCCGGCCACCAGGTTCAGCGTCGTCGTCTTGCCGCAGCCGGACGGGCCGACCAGGGCCACGAACTCGCCGTCCTCGACCGTCAGCGACACATGGTCGACGGCGTAGATGTCGCCGTACCGCTTGACCACGTCCCGCAGCACCACCTGGGCCATAGGCTCCCCTTCTCGTCAGGACTTGACCGCGCCCTCGGTCAGCGCGCGGACGAAGTATTTCTGCAGCACCAGGAACAGCACGACGACCGGCACGCTCATGATGAACGACGCCGCCATCAGCCCGGGCCAGTTGGTCGCGTATTCGGTGAAGAAGCGTTCCAGCCCGACCGGCAGCGTCAGCTTGCTCTTGTCGTTGATGAAGGTCAGGGCATAGACGTATTCGTTCCACGCCAGCACGAAGGAATAGATCGCGGTGGCTATGATGCCGGGCGTGGACAGCGGCATGACCACGAACAGGAAGGCCTGGAACCGGGTCGCGCCGTCGATCCGCGCCGCCTGCTCCAGCTGCGGCGGGATGTTGTCGTAGAAGCCCTTCAGCAGCCAGATCGACAGCGGCAGGCCGAAGGTCAGGTAGGTCAGGATCAGCGACCAGGCCGTGTTCACCAGCCCCATCCACTTCATCATGATGAACAGCGGCATCAGGAAAACCACGGCCGGGAACATGTTGCGGACCAGCACCGCATAGAACAGCAGCTTGCGGCCGGGGAAGCGGAAGCGCGAGAAGGCGTAGGCCGCCGGCACCGCGATGACGACGCCGAGGATCGTGGTCGCGGTCGACACCATGATGCTGTTCAGCAGGTAATGCAGGAACTCCTGCCCGACCTCGTTGGTAGGCGACAGCAGCCGCGTGTACTGCTCAAGCGTCGGCTCCGACGGGATCCATTCCGGCGGGTACTGCAGTGCGGCGAACTGCGTCTTCACCGAGGTCAGCAGCATCCAGGCCATCGGCAGCACGGTGAAGATGCCGAGCAGGACCAAGTAGACGATGCGGGCCACGCCCCAGCCGCCGGCCTTGCTGCGGCGCTTCGCGGCGGGCCGCCGTTCCAGCGTCACGGCGCTCATGGCCGTTCGCCCTGGGTCAGCGCCCGGACGTAGAAGTAGCCGAGGCCCATCATCACCACGAACAGGATCACCGAATAGGCCGAGGCGATGCCGAAGCGGATGCGGCCGAAGGCCAGCTGATAGATCTGGGTGATCCAGATGTCGGACGACCCGGCCGGGCCCCCGCCGGTCATGATCCAGGGGATGGTGAAGCCGTTCAGGTTGGTGACCAGCAGCAGCAGCACCGTCACCAGGGTCACCCCCTTCAGATGCGGCATGGTGATGTGCCAGAAGCGCTGCCAGGGGCCGGCGCCGTCGACCCTGGCGGCGCGGTGCAGCTCGTCCGGCACGGTCTGCAGCCCGGCCAGCAGCATGATCATGGCGAAGGGGAACTCCTTCCAGACATTGACCACGATCAGCGACGGCAGCGAGGTGTGGACGTTGTCCAGGAAGTTGATCGGCGTCTCGGTGATGCCGAAGGCCACCGACAGCGCCCCGAACACGCCGAAATCGCTGTGATACAGCCAGCGCCAGACATAGGAGGCGGCGACCGCGCTGATCACATAGGGGATCAGGAACAGCCCGCGCAGCAGGCCGCGGCCGGTGAAGTAATTGTTCAGCGACAGCGCGGCGCCGAGGCCCAGGACGAAGGCGAAGAATGTCGAGAACACCGTCCAGATCAGGGTGTTGATCGTGACTTCGCGGAAGCTGTCGCTGCCCAGGATGCGGCTGTAGTTGTCGAGGCCGACATAGGTCTTGTCGGCCATCGCCAGGCTGGGCGGGGTGTTGAAGAAGGACAGGTAGACCGTGTCGTAGATCGGATAGCCGATCACCAGCAGCATCACCGCGAAGGCCGGCAGGATGTAGAGATAGTCGGTCCAGTGGCGGGCGATGCGTCGCATCAGGCCCGGACGGCGGCGGGGCGCCGCCCGCGCCCGGGGCGCATCGTCCTGCGCGGCAGCCATGGTCACGCCCGATTTCTCCTTCGCGGGGGAAAGGGGCCGGCCGGCGCCTCAGGCACCGGCCGGTGCGGGACGGGGGCCTCAGAGGCCCGAGAGCAGGTCCTTGATCTTGCTGGCGGCGTCATCGGCCGCCTCGGCCACGGTCATCTTCCCGGTCAGCGCGTTCTGCATCATGTTCGGGACGATGATGTTCATGATCTCCGCCGATTCCGGGATCACCGGGAACGGGATCCCGCTCGGCAGCATCGAGGTGGTGACGTTCAGGAACTTGATCTCGTCCAGCCGCTGCTTCATCCATTTGGTGCGGAAGCCGCGGGTGTTGCCGGGGTTGGAGCCGACCCAGGACACCTTGGTCGACCATTCCGGCCCGGTGGCGAAGGCGACGAGGGCGCGGGCGGCATCCATGTCCAGCCCGCCATCGACCACATCCGGGTTGAAGATGTGGGCGTTGGAGCCGCCGAACACCACGGCGCGCCGCGCCGGACCCTTCGGGATCAGCCCGTAGCGCATGTTGGCCACCACGGCGTCGGCGATCTGCTTGTCGCCGCCGGTCGCCTTCTTGGCGCGGTCCAGCATGGTCGCGTATTCGATCGGGTGGCTGATCATCATCGCCAGCTGGCCGGCGATGAACGGGTCCTGGTTCTCGGTCTGGGTGTTGGTCAGGGCCGAGGTCGGCACCGACTTGTCCCGGACATACATGTCGTAGGAGGCCTGCAGCGCGGCCTTGGAGCCGTCATTGTTGATGTAGACGTCCTGGTAATGCGGGTTCGCCTCGGCCTCGTCCAGCGCGCCGCCGCCATAGGCCCAGCATTGCGGCATGAAGCGGAACGGGGTGTTGCCGGCATTCGGCCGGGCCACCAGGCCGTAGCCGTTCTTGCCGGTCTTGTCCTTGATCTGCTTGGAATAGGCGACCAGGTCGTCCCAGGTCGCCGGCGGGCTCTCGGGGTCGAGGCCGGCCTCCTTGAAGATCCCGGCGTTCCAGATCAGCGCCATGGTCTCGTTGTTGGTCGGCACCCCGTAGGTCTTGCCCTTCCAGGTCACCGACTTCATCGCGCCGGGCCAGTAATCGGCGGTGCGGTAGCCGACCTGCTCGGGCGACAGCTCGCTCAGCTGGCCCTTGGCGGCGAATTCGACGCCCCACAGGATCGGCAGCTTCGCCGCCATCGGCGCGGCGTTGCCGAGCGCCGCGGCGCGCAGCTTGTTCAGCATCTGGTTGTAGTCGAGATTCTGCTTCTCGACCGTGATGTTCGGATAGGTCTTGGCGAAGGTGTCCCAGAACTGGGTGTCGATCTCGTGGTCGATCCGGGGCGACGCCTCGTTCGGCCCGACATACCAGTAGGTCAGCCGGCCCTTGTAGTCGAGCGGCACCACCTTGGCGCATTCCGCCGCGGTGTCGACCTCGAGCGTGCCGGCGATGCTGTTGATGTAGTCCGGCGTCCAGTTGGCGATGTCGATGCCCGTGTCCTGCGCCAGGGCGCGGAGCGGGCCGAGCCCGGCGGCCAGCGCCCCGGCCCCGGCGGCATAGCCGAGGAAGCGGCGGCGGTCGACGGCGTGGGTAAAGAGGTCACCTGCATGAGGCTTGGTCATGAGCGGTCCTCCCAATGGCCTCGCGCTTGTCGTCTGCGAGTTCCGGGTCAGCCTAGGCTGTGGCGGCAAAACGCGTCAAGGATCTCTGCGCAACAAGTTGCGGTTTTTGTTATGTTGTTAGCCGAAAGAATTCCCTGACCGGTCGTTCAGTCAAAGAATGCCGTGTCCTCTTCGGCCAGGTACAGCCGGGCGCGCTCGGGGTTGATCTCGACGCCCATGCCCGGCCGGTCCCAGACCTCGATCAGCCCGTCGCGGACGATCGGGTTCGGCAGGCCGTCGACGATGTCGTACCACCAGGAAGGGTTGCCGCTCGGATACTCGAAGGCGATGAAGTTGTTCGGCAGCGTGGCCGAGACCTGGACCAGCGCGGCCAGGCCCAGCAGGCCGTTCCCGGTGCCGTGCGGCGCCATCAGGATGCCGTGCAGGTTGGCGTATTCGGCGATCCATTTCAGCTCGGCGATGCCGCCGACATCGCAGGGGTCTGGGCCGACCACATTGACCGCATGGCCCTCGATCAGCGCCTTGAAGTTCTGGCGCAGATAGATCTGCTCGCCGGTGTGGATCGGGGTCGAGGTGGCGCGGGTCACCTCGCGATACACATCGGCGTTGACATAGGGCACGTAGTCGCCGGTGATCAGGTCCTCGAGCCACAGCAGGTTGTAGGGCTCGACCGCGCGGGCGAAGCGGATCGCGTCCGGCACGGTCCAGCCCGGCCCGCAATCCAGTGCCAGTGCCACCTTGTCGCCCAGCACCTCCTTCATCGCCGCGACGCAGTCGACCATGTGCTTCAGGCCGCGCTCGGTGATCAGCCCGGAATCCATCGCGCCGTGGAACACGCTCTGGCCCGGGTCGCCGTAGTAGAAACCGGGCACCTCGCGCTTCATCGGGCTGTGGAAGCCGATGCCCTGCTTGATCATGGTGAAGCCCTCGGGCAGGGCCATCTGCCGCTTGGCGTCGGCGGCGTAGTGTTCCGGCGAATAGCCGCCCATCGGCACCCGCAGCGAGCCGTTATAGACCCGCACATGGTCGCGCATCTTGCCGCCCAGCAGCTTGTGCACCGGCAGGCTCGCCGCCTTGCCGGCGACGTCCCACAGCGCCATCTCGATGGCGCTGACCGCGGCCCCCCAGGGCTTGAAGGCGCCGCGCTGGCGGATCCGCGTCATGGTCCGCTCGACCAGCGTCGGGTCCTCGCCGATCAGGGCGTCGCGGAAATGCAGGATGTGCGGCTTCAGATACGGCTTGTAGGATTCGACCTCGCCATAGCCGCTGATGCCCTGGTCGGTGACGATGCGCACGATCGGGTTCTTGCCGATCACGGCGCATTTCAGATCGGTGATCTTCATGGCGCCCCGCTGGGTCGGGGACGGGCGCTGCCGTCCACCCGGTTGTTTCCTCCGCTGCCTTTTTATGTCCGATCTAGGCAGTCGATGGGGGAGCCTAACACAGGCAAGAGGCATTGCAACTTGTTAGGTGCCCGCTCTCCCGAGAATATTCAGAACCGTCATTGCGAGCGCAGCGAAGCAATCCATGGTGCAGCTCGTGCGGGACGATGGATTGCTTCGTCGGCTTCGCCTCCTCGCAATGACGGAGGGGGCGGAAGGGGCTACTTCGCCCGTTTCAGCACCGGCGCCAGCCAGGCTGTCGGGGCCACCGGGCCGGTCGAGCCGCGGGTGACGATCTCGGCCACCAGCGCCAGCCGCACCGGCGGCCGGGACGCGGCCTCGGAATCGCCCAGCCGGTCGGCGATGCAGCGCACCATGGCGGCGCCGATCTCGACCTGCGGCGTCCTGACCGTGGTCAGCCGCGGCGACACCTGCGACGCCGCGGCGAAGTCGTTGAACCCGACCACCGAAATGTCCTCGGGCACGCGGATGCCCAGGCGCAGCAGGTCGGAGATCACGTTCACGGCGATGCCGTCATGGGCGCAGAACAGCGCCGTCGGCACCCCGCCACGCCGCAGATGGGCCAAGAAGACATCGCGGAACCCCTCCGCCTCGTCGAAGACGATGTCCTCGGCCACGGCATCCGGTACCTCCATCATGCCGTCGCGGAAGCCGCGGAAACGCTCGGCCCGGCCGAGCGGCAGGGTGCTGCCATGGACGAAGGCGACGGACCGGTGGCCAAGGCCGAGCAGCAGCCGGGCCACGCCGACCCCGGCCTCCCAATCGGCGCCGACCACCTGGTCGATCCGCTCCATCGCGCCGACATAGGTGGCGCAGACCACCGGCAGGCCGGTGCGGGCGGCGAGGGCGGAGATCTCCTGCGGCCGCGGCACCGCCAGGATCAGCCCGGCCACGGCGCTGTCCAGCGGGCTGCCCTCGGCCAGGTGCCGGGCCTGGCGCGGCACGATCGAGAAGCCCAGCCGCTCGCCCTCGCGCTCGGCGCCGTGCAGCATGTTCAGCCAAAGCTCGCTGGAGACGGGGTCGATCTCCTGGCGGATGAACAGGATCTGGCCGTTGGCCGCCGGCAGTTCCTGGCTGCGGCGATATCCAAGAGAATGCGCGGCGCGCAGCACCCGGTTGCGGGTGGCCTCGCCGACGCCGGACTTGCCGGACAGGGCGCGGGACACCGAGAACTTCGAGATCCCGAGCCGGTCGGCGATGTCCTGGATGGTGACGCGGCCTGAACTCATGCGGTGTTGCGTTCCTGTTTGGGCCGCACCTTCTGCCGCAGCGCCGGTTCTGCCGTCAACATCGTCCCACGCCGCTGCACTGGCTTGCGCAACTTGTTTGGTGATGATAGCAAATTACCTAACGAACGGCAAACTGCAGCGGGGATGGACGCCATGACCACAGGACGCCTGGATGACGCTGCCATGGGCAGGGTCGAGGATGCCGCGTCGACCCATTCCCGGCCGAGCGAGCTCAGGATCACCGACCTGCGGGTCGCGGTGGTGGTCGGCAGCGGCTACCACCCGATCATCCGCATCGACACCAACCAGGGCATCTCCGGCCTCGGCGAGGTGCGCGACGGCGGCCATGCCGAATACGCCCTGCAGTTCAAGCACATGCTGCTGGGGCAGAATCCCTGCAATGTCGACATGATCTTCTCGGCCCTGCGCCGCTACGGCAATTGGGGGCGGGAAGGGGGCGGCGTCTCCGGCATCGAGATCGCGCTGTGGGACCTGGTCGGCAAGGCCTATGGCGTGCCCTGCCACCAGTTCCTCGGCGGCAAGCACCGTGACCGGGTGCGGATCTACGGCGACACGCCGGCCCCGGCCCAGCCGACGCCCGAGGGCTATGTCGAGGCGGTGCTGCGGCGCAAGGCGCTGGGCCTGACCTTCATCAAGTTCGACCTGCCGCCGCGCTTCTTCAACGCGGTCGACGGCGCGCTGGTCGGTCAGGCCACGAAGCATGAATACGACCTGGCCAAGGCCTGGCGCGCGCCGGGCGCCGGGCGGGGCATCAAGCTCAGCCAGAAGGGCATCGCCGCCGCGGTCGACGTGGTCCGGGCGGTGCGCGAGGCGGTGGGCCCCGAGATCTCGCTGTGCATCGACCATTTCGGCGAGGGCTTCGTGACCGCCGACGAAGCGATCCGCCTGGGCCACGCGCTGGAGCCGTTCGACCTCGCCTGGGTCGAGGACCCGCTGCCCTGGCACGATTTCGCCGGCCACAAGAAGGTGGCCGACGCGCTCTTGACCCCGGTCGCGGCGGGCGAGGATCTGTATCTCTGGGACGGCTTCCGCGAGCCGATCGAGACCCGCGCCTTCGACATCCTGCACCCGGACCTGCTGACCTCGGGCGGCATGCTGGAGACGAAGCGCATCGCCGATTACGGCGAGCGCTTCGGCCTGGCGACCGCGCTGCACGCCTGCTGCACCCCGATCGGCCTGATGGCGAACGTCCATTGCGGCGCCGCGATCTCCGGCCTGGTGGCGGTCGAGCATCACGGGCTGGACCTGCCGAACTGGGGCGATCTGGTGACCGGCATCGATCCCGACTATCTTGAGGGCGGCTACGTCACCGTGCCCGACACGCCGGGCCTCGGCATCGAGCTGAACGAAGAGGCGGTGGCGGCGCAGCTGCGCCATCCCGGCGCCCTGTTCCAGCCGACCGAGGAGTGGAACCGCATCCGCATCGGCTTCGAGCGCCGCTCGCGGGGGTGAGGGGCGTCCCGGCGCGGCACTGCGATGGCTGGGCAGAGTGCCTCTCAAAGACAGGAACAAAGTCACTGGACCTGCTTAAAGGGGAATGCTGCATCCAAACTGAGATTAACTTCTCGTAATGAGCGGACGTGGGGCCCTCGGTCTGGTCTATGAAGATGCCGAGGCAATCGGCTGATTGTGCGGCTGCATAGAATTTTGCGAAATCACCTAAGCAATTTTGGGTAATTGCGACCATCGTAAGACAGGCCAGGCTATCATTCCTCAGAACGCGGGGTTGACGGAAGGTGGGGATGGCTGGAATCGGTCATATCAGAACGCTTCCGTGGCTCAGGAGAGCAAGTGCTCTGGCGTGCGGAGGTGCGGCGCGACGCCGCAAGGCAGGATGGTCGGGGCAACTCGGAACGCGTTCTATGGTGCTTGGCATCCTCGGTGTCAGTTCTGCGCTGTGGTTCCAGCCAGGCTGCGTCTATGGCCAGGCTGCGAGGCCGGATCGCGTATCTGAAGAGCAGTTGATGGCAAGAGATTGCGATTTGGCGCCCGGACAAATCGTTGCCGCCGTAGATGAGCAATTAACACGAACTGTGCCAGACGGATCTCTATGGGTGAAAGCTGGATCGCAATTATATCAGATATTGACAGGTTGCAAAACTGACCCCGTGGCACTTTTGGCCGCATCTGGCGAGAGCAGATATTTTAATTTGAAAAGATCAACTGACAGAGATCCAAAATATTTCTATTCATTTACATTCTCAAAGCGCGATGAATTGGACGAATTCAGTATAAGATTTGCTGTATGCAAACAAAATATAAGAGAAGGTTCTCTGAGGTGTGACAAAAATCAAATAATGAAGGTCACATCGATACTAGATGTGCATCGTGTTCCTTAATAATACATATAATTATTTAATAGGAGAAGATGGTGGCGAAAGAAGAAATATTTGTTACTTTTGATAGAGCTGTATCAACAGAATATGTCGCATATCATATGGCTCTGCACTATATTGACGCGCTGGGTGTCGAGCATGTCATTCAAGCGGGGCCACAGAATGGATCCAGTCCTCCGGGTGGAACACTGGCTGAGGTGTACCGCCAAGCCACGGACAAGTCTTCAAATACCGATTCACCGTGGGGGCGGTTGATCGCGACTAACGAGGACGTATACGAGCCGCCCAGTCGACCAACGGATCTGCCTCGCGAGTCGATCGTTTCTGGTGATAATTTAAGGGAGAAGTGGGATAGTATATTGGATGCAGCCAACCGGCTTAACAGTGAAGGATACGAATACAGCCCATTCGATCAAAACAGCAATACCTTTGTGAATGAAGCGCTCCGCGCAGCGGGGTTGCGGGCGGCTCTAGGTCTATCTGACGATTTGCCGACGGATATCAATGATCCGCTTTCGAATTTCTATCCTATCCCGGGGTCGGTCACCAGATTGACAGATCCGATCAACGGGCCAAGCACTTTCGGCACTGGTGAGCCGAGTCCAAGTGCCCCTGATCATCCCGCTCCATCGGACCCTGGCCAGTTAGATCAAATGCGGGAGGACATCTTCGGCGGGCCGGCCCGCGGTGCGGAACTGCCGTCGCCTCCCCAGCCGCCGACGGTGGAGCCGCCGACACCGCCCTCTCCCGACGGCGGCAGTCCGCCTCCCACGACGCCCGATCCGAACGGCACGCTGGACCCGCGGCTTCAGGGTATCCTGAACGGCGGACCGCCCTCCAACCACCCCACGCCGAACGACCCCAACCCTCCGGGCACCGGCTCCGGCGGCGGGAATGGCGGGTCGTCCGGCGGCGGTCGTGAAGGCCACGGCGAGCGTGGCAACGGCGGCGGCAGGCAGCAGAACAATGATGATGGCGGCGGCACCATCAGCGGTGGTTCGGGAACAGACCATCTTGGCGACGGTGCGGGGAATGACACGATAGGCGACAGGAACCGCGATCGGGGCTCGGTTCCAGACCATCCGGACTCGCCACCCCGAGACAGGCCTGACCGTCCTCAAGGAGACAGCAAAGGCTATCATAACGGGCCGGATAAGCCGGACAATCCGGATACGTCGTCAGACAGCAGGGGGGACAAGCACGTCGGCGGTCGTGATCCGGGCGGTCCCGGAGGGGTCGATGGTCATGGCAGCGACTACGGTGGCGGATATGGTCGCGGTGGCGTCGGCGTACCTGTCGCTCTGGATCTCGATGGCGACGGCAAGATCACGCTGGTCCCATTGGGTGATAGCAGCGCGCTATATGATTTGGATGGAGATGGTCAAAAGGAACGCGTCGCCTGGGTCGGTTCCAACGACGGCTTTCTGGTCGCTGATCTCAATGGCGACGGCAAGATCAACCAGGCAAATGAGCTGGCCCTTTCGCTGCTGACCCCTGGTGCGGACACCGATCTCGAAGCACTGGCCGCCGTCTTCGACAGCAACCATGACGGTCGCGTCAATGCCCAGGATACCGATTTCGGCAAGCTGCGCGTCTGGCAGGATGCCAACGGAAACGGAAGCGTCGAGTCAGGGGAGCTCAAGACGCTGGCCCTTGCCGGACTTACGAGCATCGACGTGAATCCGCAGGGGGCTTGGCATGGCGCCGACACCATGACGGCGGCGGATCGGGCCAAGTGGTCGCTGGAGGGCGCGGGTTTGCAGAGCGACGGCACGGTCCATTTCGACCTGCCCGACGGCGCCGAACTGTATGGCGTGACGGCCGCGACGCGCAGCAACGGCACGACCCTGCTTGTGGGCGATATCGGTCTTTCCGTCGACCCGATCGGTGCCGCCAGCAGCCTGCAGGCGGATGGAACGACGCTTCACCTTCTCGCCGACGGCAGCCGCTGGCTGGCGGCCGCCGGTGGACAGGCCCTGAATATCAACCTTGCCACCACCACCGTTGCCGGTCGTACGGGTGTCGATGGCGCGATCGGGAGCGCCCTTGCCGACACCATCGCGAACAGCGGCACCGGACCCTCGGTCGTCTATGGCGGGCTGGGGAATGATCTCGTCAATGGCGGCGTGGGCGACGATCGACTGAATGGGGGCGAGGGCGCGGACCGACTGACCGGCGGCGATGGTGATGATGTCCTGCACGGCGGTGCCGGCTCCGACACGCTCCAGGGGGGCGTGGGGGACGACGTTCTCCGCGGCGGTGCGGGGGCGGATATCCTCGACGGTGGTGCCGGGAAGAATGAAGCGTCCTACTCCAGCTCTCTCGCAGGGGTCTCGGTCAACCTGCTGACCGGCGCCGCCTCGGGCGGCGACGCGCAGGGCGACACCCTCACGAATATCTCGGATCTCTACGGGTCCGCCCGCGCCGATACGCTCACCGGAAATGGCCAGGGGAATACGCTGGTCGGCGGCAGAGGCGGGGACACACTCGGCGGCGGAGATGGCGACGATATCCTGAATGGCGGTCTCGACGCCGACGCGCTGGTCGGCGGAACCGGCATCGACCTCGCCACCTACGTCCTGAGCGCAGCCGCGGTGACGGTGAGCCTGAACACCAACACCGGCCAGGGCGGAGATGCCGCGGGCGACACGCTGAGCGGCATCGAGAACCTCGAGGGCTCGGCCCTCAACGACACATTGTACGGCAACGCCGGCGACAACGTGCTGATCGGCTTGGCCGGCAACGATCTGCTCGGCGGCGATGGCGGCGACGACGTTCTCAACGGCGGGGCTGGTGCCGACACCCTGAGCGGCCAAGGTGGCTTCGACGTGGCAAGCTATGCCGACAGCGCGGGCGCGGTCTCGGTCGACCTCGCCGCGGGTGCGGCCAATGGCGGCGACGGCACTGGCGATACGTTGAGCGGCATCGAAGGCATGATCGGGTCCGTCTTCAACGACAGCCTGCTGGGCGATGGGGAAGACAATATCCTGCACGGCGGCACGGGCAACGACACGCTCGTCGGCCGGGCGGGCGACGATGTCCTCCATGGCGGTGCGGGCGCGGACGTGCTGTCGGGCCAGGACGGCATCGACTTGGCGACCTGGTTCGACTCGACCGCCGGCGTGACGGTGAGCTTGATCACCAACACCGGGCAGGGCGGGGACGCCGCCGGCGACACGCTCGCCGGCATCGAGAACCTGGAAGGCTCGGCCTTCGCCGATCAACTGAGCGGAGATGCCGGGGCCAATGCCCTGTTCGGTGGTGCTGGCAATGACGGACTCTACGGCAAGGAGGGCGACGACGTCCTCAATGGCGGTGCGGGCGCAGATGCGCTGTCGGGCTGGCTCGGCTTCGATATGGCGAGCTATGCCAACAGCGCCGGCCAGGTCTCGGTCGATCTCGCTGCCGGAGCTGCCAATGGCGGCGACGGCACCGGCGATACGTTGAGCGGCATCGAGGGCCTGATCGGTTCCGTCTTCAACGACAGCCTGTTGGGCGATGCGGGGGATAACGTCCTGCGCGGCGACGCAGGCAACGACACGCTCATCGGCAGGGCTGGCGACGACGTCCTCCATGGCGGCGCGGGCGCGGACGTGCTGTCGGGCCAGGATGGCATCGACCTGGCGACCTGGTTCGACTCCGTGGTGGGGGTGACGGCCAGCCTGATCACCAACACCGGCCAGGGTGGAGACGCGGCGGGGGACACGCTTGCCGGCATCGAGGATCTCGAAGGCTCGGCCTTCGCCGACCAACTGACCGGAGATGCCGGCGCCAATGCCCTGTTCGGCGGTGCCGGCAATGATGGACTCTACGGCAAAGAGGGTGACGACATCCTCAATGGCGGTGCGGGCGCAGATGCGCTGTCGGGCTGGCTCGGCTTCGATATGGCGAGCTATGCCAACAGCGCGGGCGCTGTTTCGGTGGACCTTGCTGCCGGTGCCGCCAATGGCGGCGATGGCACCGGCGACACGCTGAGCGGCATCGAAGGCGTGATCGGCTCCGTCTTCAACGACAGCCTGTTGGGCGACGCGGAAGACAACATCCTGCACGGCGACGGGGGCAACGACGGGCTCATCGGCCGGGCCGGCGATGACATCCTCCATGGCGGTGCGGGCGCGGATGTGCTGTCGGGCCAGGACGGCATCGACCTGGCGACCTGGTTCGACTCCGTGGTGGGGGTGACGGTCAGTCTGGTCACCAACACCGGGCAGGGCGGAGACGCCGCCGGCGACGCGCTCGCCGGCATCGAGGATCTCGAAGGCTCGGCCTTCGGCGACCAACTGACCGGCGACGCCGGCGACAACACCCTTCGTGGCGGCGCCGGCGATGACGGGCTCTACGGCAAGGAGGGCGACGATGTCCTCCATGGCGGCGCGGGCGCGGACGCACTGTCGGGCTGGCTCGGCTTCGATATGGCGAGCTATGCCAACAGCGCAGGCGCTGTTTCGGTGGACCTTGCTGCCGGTGCCGCCAATGGTGGCGACGGCACCGGCGACACGCTGAGCAGCATCGAAGGTGTGATCGGCTCCGTCTTCAATGACAGCTTGCTGGGCGATGCGGGGGGTAACGTCCTGCGCGGCGACGCAGGCAACGACACGCTCATCGGCCGGGTTGGCGACGACGTCCTCCATGGCGGCGCGGGCGCGGACGTGCTGTCGGGCCAGGATGGCATCGACCTGGCGACCTGGTTCGACTCGGCGGCGGGGGTGACGGTCAGCCTGATCACCAACACCGGCCAGGGTGGAGACGCGGCGGGGGATACGCTTGCCGGCATCGAGAACCTGGAAGGGTCGGACTTCGCCGACCAGCTGAGCGGAGGCGCCGACGCCAATGTCCTGTTCGGCGGCGCCGGCAATGACGGGCTCTACGGCAAGGAGGGTGACGACGTCCTCAATGGCGGCGCGGGTGCGGACGCGCTGTCGGGCTGGCTCGGCTTCGATATGGCGAGCTATGCCGACAGCACGGGCCAGGTCGGGATCGACCTCGCCACCGGCGCGGGCAATGGCGGGGAAGCGACGGGCGACACGCTGAGCAGCATCGAGGGTGTGGTCGGCTCGGACTTCAACGACGGCCTGCTGGGCGACGCGGAAGACAACGTCCTGCGCGGTGGTGCCGGCAACGACACGCTCGGCGGCCGGGCAGGCGACGACGTCCTTCATGGCGGTATGGGGGCGGACGTGCTGTCGGGCTATGACGGCGTCGACCTGGCGACCTGGTTCGACTCGGCTGCCGGCGTGACGGTCAGCCTGAACACCACCACCGGCCAGGGCGGGGACGCGGCGGGCGACACGCTGAGCGGCATCGAGAATCTCGAAGGCTCAGCGTTCAACGACACGCTCTACGGCAATGCTCTCGGCAATGTGCTGACCGGCAATGCCGGCACCGATCTCCTCGGCGGCGGGGATGGTGATGACATCCTCGATGGCGGCCTCGGCGCGGATACCCTGAGGGGTGACGCCGGCTTCGACATGGCGAGCTATGACGACAGCATTGGCCAGGTCGGGGTCGACCTCGCCACCGGCATGGGCAATGGCGGGGAGGCGACGGGCGACACGCTGAGCGGCATCGAAGGCGTGATCGGCTCGGACTTCAACGACGGCTTGGCCGGCGATGCCGAAGACAATGAGCTGCACGGCGGTGCCGGCAACGACACGCTCGGCGGCCGCGGGGGCGACGACGTCCTCCATGGCGGTGCGGGCGCGGATGTGCTGGCAGGTCAGGACGGCGTCGACCTGGCGACCTGGTTCGACTCGGCGGCCGGGGTGACGATCAGCCTGAACACCAACACCGGCCAGGGCGGGGACGCGGCCGGCGACACTCTCTCCAGCATCGAGAATCTCGAAGGTTCAGCCTTCGCCGACACCCTCTACGGCAACACTGGCGACAATCTGCTGATCGGCGCCGCCGGCAACGACACGCTCGGCGGCGGCGATGGCGACGATATTCTTAACGGTGGCCTCGGCGTCGACGTGCTGTCCGGCGGCAACGGTTTTGACATCGCGACCTATGTCGACAGCGATCTGGCGGTCGAGGTCATTCTGGCTGCCGGCAAAGGCTATGGCGGTGAGGCTCATGGCGACACCATCGCCGGCGTGGAAGGGCTCATCGGCTCTGCGTTCGGCGATGTGCTCGTCGGAGACAATCGCGACAATTTCTTCGAGGGAGGTAACGGTGCCGACACCCTCGTCGGAGGCGGCGGTTTCGACACCGCCTCCTATGCCGACAGCCTAAGCCAGGTCACGGTCGATCTGATCACCGGCGGCAGCGGCGGGGAAGCAGCCGGCGACAGGCTTTCCGGTATCGAGGAGGTCATCGGTTCTGCCTTCAACGACAATCTCTCGGGTGATTCCGGCAGCAACGTCCTCCATGGCCGGAATGGCGACGACACGCTGAAGGGGTGGGCCGGCGACGATATCCTTCATGGCGGCGTGGGCGCCGACGCGCTGGACGGCAGCGCCGGCATCGATCGCGCCACATGGTACGATGCGACCTCCGCGGTCACCGCCAGCCTGAACAGCAACACCTTCTCGGGCGGCGCGGCCGGCGACACGCTGGCCGGGATCGAGGATCTTGAGGGCTCGGAGTTCAGCGACACCCTCTACGGCAATGTCGGCGCCAACCTGCTGATCGGCCTCGCCGGGGCCGACACGATCGGCGGCGGCGACGGCAACGACATCCTCAACGGCGGTTTGGGGGCGGATACCCTCAGCGGCGGCAATGGCTTCGACATCGTCACCTATGTCGACAGCGCCGCGGCCGTCTCCATCGATCTGTCGGCGGGGACCGGGGCTGGCGGCGAAGCCGCAGGCGATACGCTGGCAAGCATCGAGGAGGTGATCGGATCCTCCTACGACGACAGCCTGGCGGGCAATGCCGGAGCCAACGCGCTGCACGGCCGGGCCGGCCTCGACACGCTGTCGGGCCGGGATGGAAGCGACATCCTCGATGGCGGCGCCGGTGCTGACCAACTGGATGGCGGTGCTGGCAACGACACCGCCACCTATGCCGACAGTGCCGCGGCGGTGAACGTCAACCTGGCCGCCGGCGCGGGTTATTCCGGCGATGCCACCGGCGACACGCTGATCGGCATCGAGAACGTGATCGGCAGCGCCGGTGACGATTGGCTGCGCGGCGACGGCACTGCCAACGCCCTCTTCGGCAATGACGGGATCGACACCATCCAGGCGGCCGCCGGCGACGACCAGATCATCGGCGGCGCCGGGGATGACAAGCTCTCCGGCGAGGACGGCAATGACGGGCTCTCCGGCGGCATCGGTGCCGACATCCTGAACGGCGGATCCGGCGCCGACACCGCGTCCTATGTGGACAGCGCGGCGGCGGTGAACGTCAGCCTCGTCGACGGCAAGGGCTATTCCGGCGATGCCGCCGGCGACGCGCTGGCCGGCATCGAGAACGTCACGGGCAGCGCCGGCGCCGACTGGCTGCGCGGCAACGATCTGGCCAACATCCTGATCGGCATGGCGGGGATCGACACCCTCGCCGGCAACGGCGGCGACGACATGCTCATCGGCGGCACCGGTGCCGACAAGCTCGACGGCGGCGCCGGCAGCGACACGGCGTCGTATCGCGACTCCGCGGCTGGCGTCACCATCAGCCTGACCAGCCTGACCTTCCAGGGTGGCGAGGCCCAGGGCGATCTGCTGCAGAACATCGAGAACCTGGCGGGGTCGAGCTTCGGCGACACGCTGTACGGCGACGCCGGCGCCAACGTCCTCTACGGCCTGCTCGGCAACGATGTCCTCGGCGGCCATGGCGGGAACGATACGGTGATCGGGGATGAGGGGGCCGACAGCCTGTCGGGCGCTGACGGCAACGACCTGCTCTGGGGCGGCAAGGGCGCCGACACCCTGTCCGGCGGCGCCGGCCTCGATGTCGCGACCTACAGCGACAGCGCCTACGCGGTCAACGTCAACTTGGCGGACGGCGCCGGTTACTCCGGCGACGCCAATGGCGACGCCCTGAGCGGGATCGAGAATGTCGTCGGCAGCAACGGTGCAGACTGGCTTCGCGGCGACGGCAACGCCAATGGTCTCTATGGCGGCATCGGCGTCGATACGATCCAGGGAGCCGGCGGCAACGACTATGTCGTCGGCGGCGCCGGGGACGACAAGCTCCACGGCGAGGACGGCAACGACACGATCTGGGGCGAGGACGGCGCCGACGATCTGTACGGCGGCAACGGCGACGACATCCTGATCGGAGGGGCCAGCGGTTCCGACGCCGACCACCTCGACGGCGGCGCGGGCTGGGATTTCGCCAGCTACACGGAGTCCTACGACAAGGTCTATGTCGATCTCACCCAGGGCAAGGGCTTCTGGAGCGAGTCTGCAGGCGACACCTATGCCGGTATCGAGGAGGTCTGGGGCAGCCAGTTCGACGACACCCTGATCGGAAGTGGCGTAAACAACACCCTGCGAAGCGGCAACGGCAACGACATAGTTTCCGGTCGAGAAGGCAACGATACGCTCCTCGGTGGCGCTGGTGCCGACAATCTGGCGGGCGGGGACGGGGACGACACCCTCAATGGGGGTGCGGGCGCCGATTATCTCGACGGCGGGACCGGCTGGAACTTCGCCAGCTACATCGATGCGTCCAGCGCCATCTATGCAGACCTGGCTCAGGCGAAGGGGTTTTGGGGCGAGGCCCAGGGTGATGCGTTCGCCAACATCGATGAAGTCTGGGGCAGCCGCTTCAACGACACGATCTACGGCAGCAGCGCGGTCCAGACCCTGCGCGGCGCCGATGGCAACGACATCCTCCGTGGCGCCGGCGGTGCCGACACTCTGGACGGCGGGGCCGGCTGGGACATCGCCGTGTATACGGAAGATGGCGCCGGCGTGTCGGTCGACCTCAACACGGGGCAGGGGCTCCGCGGAAACGCCCAGGGCGACAGGCTCTATGGGATCGAGGAGGTTCAGGGCGGTGGCGGCGGTGATTCCCTCTTGGGCGATGCAGGGGGTAACGTACTCCGCGGTTACGACGGCAATGATTTTCTCCATGGCGGATGGGGTGGCGACACACTCGACGGTGGCGGTGGTTGGGATTGGCTGAGCTACAAGGCCTCTGGGGGAGCGGTCTATGTCGACCTGTCCACCGGCCACGGCTCCTGGAGCGATGCCGAGGGCGACCTCCTCAGCGGCTTCGAGGGCGTCGAAGGCAGCCAGGGCAACGACACGCTCAAAGGCGACGGCGGCAGCAACCGCATCGCCGGGCTCGGCGGGTCCGACATGCTCTACGGCAATGGCGGCGGCGACGCCTTCGTGTACTACGCGACGTCGGACAGCGCGACCGGGGCGCGGGACAAGATCATGGATCACACCGAGGCCAACGCTTCGGCCGATCATGACTGGCTCGACCTGTCTGCTATCGACGCCAACACGACGGTCGCCGGCAATCAGGGCTTCGACTTTGCCGATACGTATGAGAATCGAGACGCCGCCTTCGGTGTCTTCCGCCAGGCAGGACGCCTCGCGGCATGGCGTGACGGCGATACCACGATGGTCGGCGGCGACGTCGACGGCGACGGCGATACGGATTTCGAGATCGAGATCGTCGGCCGCCGCTATGGCGGCATGGATAGCGCGGACTTCAATCTGTAGCGTTCGTGATGCCGCGGTCTTCTTCGAGGCTGGACCAGGTGCGGCTCCAGATCCTCGAAGAAGCCGCGGCTGATGCGGTCGGCCTGCTACAGCTGGAACTGCAGCCGGCGCGACAGCACGATGCCCGCCGCCCCGCGTAGCGTGGCGCGGCCCCTCTGGTTGGTCAGCAGGACACGAGGCTCGCTGCCGGGGCGCGGCGGCACCAGCAGGCCGACATGGGCCTCGATCGCGGCACGCAGCCGTTCCCCGGCCTCGACCACCTCGCCATGCAGCACGAAATGGTTGGGCGCCAGCGTCTGCTGCAGGTTGGCGATGCCGATCGCGATGTTGCGGGCGTAGAGGTCCAGCAGCCGCTCCGCCGCCTCGGAGCCCGCGTCGGCGAGGCCGGCCAGGAGGGCAGGGGTCATCGCCTCGGCCTCGGCCAGGCCGGCGGCCCGCGCCTGGCGCCGCAGCCAGCCGATCGTCGCGACCGTCTCCCAGCAGCCGCGGCGGCCGCAGGCGCAGATCTCGCCGTCGATCTGGACGAAGGTGTGGCCGAGCTCGCCGCCGGCGCCGGCCGGCCCGCTCTGCAGGTGTCCGTCCAGCTGCAGGGCGCCGCCGATCACGTCGGACAGGTACAGCACCGCGAAGGTGCGCAGGCTGCGGCCGATGCCGAACCAGCGGTCGGCTAGCAGCAGCGCCCGCGGATGGTGGTCGAGATAGACCGGCAGGCCGGTCTGCTGCTCCAGGATCGCGCCGAGGCCGAGGCCGGACAGCACCGGTGCCAGGTTGACCTTGACGATGACTCCGCGGTCGGTGTCGATCATTCCGGTGGCGCCGACGCCGATGCCCAGCGGCGGCTGCCGGGCGGCCGACAGGGTGCGCGACAGGCTGGCGACGATGGCCGCCACCGCCCCGGGATCGCCGGCCTCCGTGGGAAAATCCTCGCGCTCGACGGCCGTGATCTCGCCGGTCCAGGACACCAGCGCGGTGCGCACCGAGCCGTGCCTCAGATCGATTGCTCCGATCGGCGGCGCGTCGCGCGAGAACTGCAGCGGCCGGGCCGGCTTGCCGCCGGTGCCGCCCGGCGAGGCGGGCTCGCCCTCCACCAGGATGCCGTCGTCGATCAGCGGCTGGACGATGCCGGTGATGGTGGCGCGGTTGACGCCGATGTGGCGGGCCAGGTCGGCGCGGCTGGTCGGCCCGAGATCGAACAGCGACTGCAGCAGGCGGCCGCGGTTCACATCGCCCATCTTGGCCGGGGACAGCAGGGAATGCGGCCGCGGCCTCGCCGGCTCGTCGGGCGGGAATGCCTCGACGGCGCTGCCTCCATCCCGGCCATGCGCTGCTCCCATCACCCGGCCCGGCATCTTTCCAGTCGACATGTCCTTGCTCTTCCCAAGAGGCGGGCAGGCCCGGCTCCCGATACCCATCCAATCGGCCGGCGGTGCGTGCCGCGGAACACCCCCGCGCCGCCATCCCGGCCCATGCTCTGACATGTTAACCACGTTGACGGCAAGTTTGTTAGGAATTATAACAAACATGCAGAATGGGCCGGCTCGAAGCCTCGCTGTTGCCGGCCGCGACAAGAATAAGAACAGAAAAAACAAGTCTTATTCAGCAAGCCAATCGTCCATGCAGGACGAAAACAGGGAGTCGCAACATGCTTCTGAAGAAGTCCGGAGCGGGCTTGGCTCTTCTCGTCGGCGCCGCGGCGCTGATGGGCAGCGCCACGATCGCGGAAGCGGCAACGCTGCGGGTCGTCCTCGGCTATTACAGCGCGGCGACGCAGGATCTGTTCGAGGGCATGGCCAAGGATTACATGGCCGCCCATCCCGGCGACGAGGTGAAGATCGAGGTCGTCCAGTGGGACAACCTGCAGCAGCGTCTCACCACCGACATCGCCGGCGGCACCGCGCCCGACATCGCCATGATCGGCACGCGCTGGCTTCTCGACTACGTCAAGAACGACATCGCCGAGCCGCTCGATTCCTACATCACGCCGGAGTTCAAGGGCCGGTTCATCGACGCGTTCATGTCGCCCTCGACCCTCGACGGCAAGATCTATGGCCTGCCGGTCGCGGCCTCGGCCCGCGCCATGTACTACAACAAGGACCTGCTGGCGAAGGCGGGCGTGTCCGAGCCGCCGGCGACCTGGGACGCCATCGTCGACGCCGCCCGCAAGGTCAAGGCGCTCGGCGGCGACACCTATGGCTTCGCCATGCAGGGCAAGGAGATCGAGACCGACGCCTACTGGTACTATTCGCTCTGGACCCATGGCGGCGACATCATCGTCGACGGCAAGTCCGGCGTCGCCAGCCCGCAGGCGGTCGCGGCGCTGACGCTGTACAAGAGCATGATCGACGAGGGGCTGACCGAGCCCGACCCGACCGGCCTCAACCGCCAGGACATCGAGCGGCTGTTCAAGCAGGGCCGCATCGCCATGATCCTGACCGGCCCCTGGCTGCGCGGCCAGATCAAGACCGACGCGCCGGACCTCAACTACGGCATCGCGCCGATCCCGGCCGGCTCGACCAAGGCCACCTATGGCGTGACCGACACGCTGATGGTGTTCAAGTCGAGCAGCCAGAAGGATCTCGCCTGGAAGTTCCTCAGCGAGACCGCCTTCAGCGACAAGTGGCGCATCGAGTTCAGCACCAAGGAGGGCTTCCTGCCGGTGATGAAGGCCGAGGCCCAGGCGCCGGTCTTCACCGGGGATCCGCAGCTCAAGGCCTTCACCGAGATGCTGCCCTATGCCCATTTCGCACCCCCGGTGGCGAATTGGGAGCAGATGGTGGATGCGGTGATCAGCGCGCTGCAGAAGACCTATATCGGCCAGGCCAAGCCCGAGGACGCGCTCAAGGAAGCGGCCGCGACGATCGACGGCCTGATCCAGCAATAGGGCCGGACCCGTGACGGCCGCCGAAGCCGGCAGGGCGACGAGCCGGGCCAGAGCACCGTCCAGGGGCAGGGTAGGGCGCGCCGGCGCGCCCTATCTCCTGGTCCTGCCGTCGATCCTGTTCGCCTTCTGGATCATCGGTTATCCGATCTTCGACATGGCGCAGATGTCGCTGCAGACGGTCAACCGCTTCGGCGCCACCTCGGGCTTCAACGACTTCGGCAATTACAGCCGGCTGTTCTCGCATCAGCTGTTCCTCGGCTGTCTCTACCGGACGCTGGTCTGGACGGTCTTCGTGGTCGGCGGCACCGTGCTGCTGTCGATCCCGATCGCGCTCGCGCTCAACGAGCGCTTCTACGGCCGCCACCTCGCCCGCGTCATCATCATGCTGCCCTGGGCGGTCTCGCTGACCATGAGCGGCATCGTCTGGCGCTGGTCGCTCAACGGCCAGTTCGGCATGGTCAACGCGACCCTGAACCAGTTCGGCCTGCTGACCGAGCCGGTCGAGTGGCTGGCGACGGCGAACACCGCCTTTCCGATCGAGATCGCGATCGGCATCCTGGTCTCGATCCCGTTCACGGTGACCGTGTTCCTCGGCGGCCTGTCCTCGCTGCCGGCCGACATCTTCGAGGCGGCCAGGATCGACGGCGCCACTCCCGGGCAGCGCTTCCGCTACCTGACGCTGCCGCTGATGCGGCCGTTTCTCAACATCGTGCTGGTCCTGAACTTCATCTACGTCTTCAACTCCTTCCCGCTGATCTGGGTGATGACGCAGGGCGATCCGGCCAACAGCACCGACATCCTCGTCACCTGGCTCTACAAGCTCGCCTTCCGTTACGGCGAGCTCGGCGTCGCCTCGGCGCTGTCGATCGTGATGTTCCTGATCCTGCTCGCGCTCACCATCACCTATGCGGCGCTGGCGATGCGCAACGAGGAGAGGATGGGCTGAGATGGAGAACCTGCTCCGCAAATCCACGCTCATCTGGCTCGGCCTCGGGCCGCTGTGCCTGATCATCCTGTTCCCCTTCGCGGTGATGATCTCGACCGCGGTGAAGCCGCGGGCCGAGGTGCTGGCTTTCCCGCCGCACTGGCTGCCGTCGGAGATCCGGCTGCAGAACTTCGCCGACATGTGGCAGGCGGCGCGGTTCGGGCCGGCGCTCATGAACAGCCTCGTGGTCAGCATTGCCGCGACCATCCTCTGCCTGCTGGTCGCGATCCCCGCCGCCTACGCCATGGCGCGGATGCAGTTCCGGGGGCAGCGGCTGTTCCGGCAGTTCCTGCTCATCACCCAGATGCTGTCGCCGATCGTGCTGGTGCTCGGCATCTTCCGCCTGATGTCGAAGATGGGGCTGGTCGACCAGCTGCCGGCGCTCGTGCTCGCCTACATCGCCTTCAACCTCGCCTTCGCGGTGTGGATGCTGCAGGCCTATTTCCAGACCATCCCGCGTGAGCTCGAGGAAGCCGCGACGCTCGACGGCGCGACGTCCCTGCAGCGGCTCAGGCTGGTGTTCCTGCCGCTCGCCGTCCCGGCGATCGGCATCACCTCGGTGTTCATCTTCATCTATTGCTGGAACGAGTTCGTGCTGGCGATGACGCTGCTGCGCTCGAACGAGAAGTATACGCTCACCATGCAGATCTTCTCGCTGGTCGGCGGCCGCTACCAGGTCGAATGGGACCATGTGATGGGCGCGACGCTGGTCGCCAGCGTGCCGGTCGCGATCGTCTTCGCCATGCTGCAACGCTACCTGGTCAGCGGCCTCACCGTCGGCGCCGTGAAGTAATCAACGACCTTCGCATCGGAGACCCAGATGGGATTGCAGGAATGGTTCGGCCTCGACGGCAAGCGGGCGCTGGTCACGGGCGCAAGCCGCGGCCTCGGCCGCGAGATGGCGCTGGCGCTGGCCGAGGCCGGCGCCGACATCATCATCACCGGCCGCACGCAGGAGACGCTCGACGCAACCGCCGCCGACATCCGCGCCATCGGCCGCCAGGCCTGGACGGTCAAGGCCGACATGGCCGTGCCGGAGGAGTGCGAGGCCGCCTGTGAGCGGATCCTGGCCGAGCACGGCCCGATCGACATCCTGATCAACAATCTCGGCAACCGCGACCTCAACGTGCCGATCGAGGAGGAGAGCCTGCAGGACTGGCGGGCGTTGATGGACCTCAACCTGACCAGCTGCTTCCTCGCCACCAAGCTGGTCGGCGCCGCCATGCTGAAGCGCGGCCAGGGCGGACGGATCATCAACATCGCCTCGATCAGCGCGCTGATCGCCAATCGCGGCATCGGCGGCCGCCACTACGAGACCGGCAAGGCGGCGGTGCTGCACTTCACCCGCTGCGCCGCGGCCGACTGGGCGCCGCACGGCATCACGGTCAACGCCATCTGCCCCGGCCTGTTCATGACCGACGCGAACCGGCACTGGAACGAGATTCGGCCCGAGGTGATCGAGACCTTCGTCCGACAGGTGCCGATGGGCCGGCCGGGCAACCCGCCCGAGATCGGGCCGCTCGCGGTCTATCTGGCCAGCCCCGCCGCCACCTATGTCACCGGCGCTGCCTATGTGATCGATGGCGGCTACACGCTGTGGTGAGCAGCCGGCGGGACGAACCCGTGTCGATCCACCCCTTCGGCCGGCTGCCGGATGGTCGGGAGGTTCGCGAGATCCGCCTGGCCAACGCCGCCGGCGCCGCCGCCTCGGTCATCACCTTCGGCGCCGCGGTCCGCGACCTCGTCGTGCCGGTCGGCGGCGGGATGCGGCGCGTGGTGCTCGGCTTCGCGGCGCTCGACTTCTATCTCGACAATCGGCGCTATCTCGGCGTCACCGCCGGCCGCCATGCCAGCCGCATCGGCGAGGGCCGGCTGGTCCTCGACGGCACTACCCACCAGCTCGGCCGGAACGACGGCCGGCACCATCTCCACGGCGGCGCGACCGGCTTCTCGCGCCGCCTCTGGGACATCGTCGAGGCGAGCGAAAGCGCGGTCACGCTCGGGCTGGTGTCGCCGGACGGGGAGGAGGGCTATCCCGGCCGGCTCGATGTCCGCTGCACCTACCGGCTCGAGGAGTCGGCGACACTCTCGGTCGAGATGACCGCGACGACGGATGCGCCGACCATCGTCAGCCTGGCCCACCACTCCTATTTCACGCTCGCGCCCGGCGCGTCGATCCGCGGTCATCGCCTGCAGATCCCCGCGAGCCGCACTGTGCCCTTCGGCCCGGACCTGGTGCCGACGGGCGGCCTCGCGCCGGTCGGCGGCACGCCCTACGACTTCCGGACGCTCCGGCCGATCGCCGGCCCGGATTCATCGGTCCTGTACGATTGCTGCCTGGTCCTCGACCGGGAGGGGCAGGGGCTCCAGCCGGCCGCGCGCCTCGAGCCGCCCGATGGCAGCCTTCGGCTCGAGGTCGCGACCACCGAGCCGTGCCTCGTGCTCTATGACGGCGCCGGTCTGGGCGGGGATTGGCCGACGGTCGACGGTTCCCGTCTTTTCGCCCATGCCGGGCTCTGCCTGGAGCCGATGCGCTATCCCGACAGCCCGAACCAGCCGAGCTTTCCCCAGGCCGTGCTGCGGCCCGGCGAGCTGTATCGCCAGTTGACCACCTATGCGTTCATCGAGCCGTAGCGGTTACACCTAGTGGTGCAAATCTGACGCTCGGCGCCCGCGGAAAATTGGGGGAGACGATCCGAAGCGGTCGCGGGCGTGGCGACCAAGCTACCCCTGCCCAATGATCCGCATCCGGCTTGTTGCGGAACTTCTCTGCGATCCCGTTGGATGTCAGCTCCGTCCCCTTTGTTGACGCTCGGATGCGTTCCGAAGAGCTCGATAGAGGACATTCTCAGCGACTCATTCGGGTCCGAAAGTAGACCTATCGCGCCGACGCTGAATCGTCCGCTCTGGGATGTCCCGGGACCGCCTGGGGTGACCCAGAGTCGCTTTCGCGGGCGATCCGCTTGACCCGAAATCGGACACCGACACGCAGGGCAGGTGTCAGCATTGTTCGGAAGGCGAATGCGATGGTCGATATTGCTGCCCCTCGGCCGGGTCAGACTGGCAGCGAAGGGCGGATATCATTGAAGAAGTCCGCGACACAGGAAGCCAATATCCACAATGACAATCGGTTACGACACTGAGCTCGCCACAAGGCGCCCTGGAGGGGGCTCCACAGCCACACCGTGAGGCGTTTCCCTCAGGGCTGGTGTCCTAGTTCGGGCAGCCGGCCCCCTCACCTTCGACGGGCAAGAAGAAGCGCCTACGCTCGCAGGGCGTCAGTTCGCGCGGCACGCTGTTGTGCGCAAAGGCGATGAGGTCGTCCAACGTCGGAAAAAGTCGGATGATCTGTACAGTCCGGTGTCCGGAACCGACCGCGATTCTGGTTCCGCCCGGGCTCAAGGCTGGCTGCATCGCAATTGGTTTGGTGCCGATCGCGCCACGTTGGTCGGCAAGGACCACGACCTCACGGCCCGAAGCCGCGTCCCAGAGTCTCACGGTGCGATCCAAAGAAGATGCCGTCACAATGTATGCGCCATTCGAACTGAATGCTGCGTAGCTTAGGCCTTCGCCTTGCCCTCTCAGAGTATTCCGCTGCGATCCGTCGGGAATGCTCCAGATGCGCGACACTCCGTCGCGCGAAGACGTGACGATCGATCGACTGTCCGGACTGAAGGCAACATCAGTCAGCGCCTCACCATGCCCCCTCAGGACGGCCACGACGCTGCCGTTCTCGAGCGACCAGACGCGCGCGGTTCCATCCAGCGAACCGGTGACAACCAGATTTCCGCTTGGACTGAAGGCCGCCGACGTGACTCGCCGCTCGTGTCCGGCCAGAACCCTGAGTTCGGTTCCGTCCGTCCTCCAAAGCCGCGCCGTGTTGTCCGCCAATGCGGTCATGACAAGCTCGCCATCTGGGCTAAACAGGGTCCTTCGCAGACTCCCCTTCGCTGTCAGAACGGCCACCTCGGTTCCTGTCGAGGTGTTCCACAATCGCGCAGTCCCGTCGATCGACGTCGATGCCAGAAGGTCTCCCCGAGAGCTGAACTCGACATGGACGACCGCTGTCCCATCGTCAGCCAATCGAATGGCTTCTTGTCCGTTCTCCATGCTCCATATCACGATGCCACCGCCCCAGGACGCTGTCGCAACAAAATGGCTATCCGGACTGAAGGCCGCGTACCGGGGCGGCCCGCCATTTGAGTCAAGCGTATAAATCTCGGTGCCGCTCGCCACATCCCAGATATGAGCCACGGAATCCACCGTGATGACGCGCGTCCCATCCGGGCTGAACGCGGCAAAAGTCGGAGCGGACTGATGGCGCAAGGTGGTTGTCAGGACCCCATCGATATCCCATAGACGCGCCGTCCCGTCATGCGAAGCCGTCAGAAGACGATCGCCCTCTGGACTGAATGAGACGCGCTCGATCAGATCTTGATGTCCCCGGATGACGGCGAATTCGATGCTGTCCTCGACATCCCAAACGCGGACCGCATTTTCGATCGAGATCGCAGCGAGGAGCTTGTCGTCTGGGCTGAATGTGCAATCCATCGCGTGCTCGCGATAGTCGGCTCCGATTGCGGATATTCTAAGCCCTGCAGTTTCCGAACCCAGGACCTGACGCGCCCTGCCGGAGATGCCGCTCCAAAGTCGTGCTGTGCCGTCGAGGGAGGCAGTCGCAATATAGCGTCCGTCGTGGCTGAAGGTCGCGCCCAATGTGTCGCTCGTGTGATCGCGGAGCGTCGCAATTTCGCTTCCGCTCGGCACATCCCACAGCCGGGGCATCATATTCCATGTGATCGCGCCTCGCGCAGCAGCGAGGATCCTGGATCCATCCGGGCTATATACGACCCCCTCAGACCAGAACTGGTTGTCCAGGGTCTTGATCGCCTCACCATCCTCGGCGCGCCAAATATGTATGGACCGCTCCGGTCCATAGCTGGCTGCGAAACTCGTGCCATCGGGGCTGAATGTCGCGGATGCTGTCCCAGAGCCCTCGATGGCCGCGATCTCCTTGCCGGTCTGCGCATCCCAGATCGTCGGTCCTGTCAGGTTCGAGCCAGTGAGCACACGGGTACCGGAAGGATTGAACTTTGCGGTGTGAACTTCGCCACGCTGGGGAAGAACGAAGAGTTGCTTGCCCGAAGCGGCGTCCCAGATGCGCGCGGTGCCGTCACGACCGGCCGTGGCGACACGGCTCCCATCCGGGCTGAAGGATGCGCTTTCCACCGTGTTCTCGTGGCCTTTCAAGGCGGCGATCTCCAACCCGCTCACAGCATCCCAGACACGCGCAGTCTTGTCGTAGGACGACGTGACGACACGCTTCCCAATTGGATCGAAAGCTGCATCCGTCACGCCGCCGTCATGACGGAGGATCATGGTTTGGCGGTGCCCGAGCAGCGCCCGGTAGAGAGCGTTCTCAGCGTCCCTGAGATACGGCCTGTCCGGGGTGCTCGTATTCTCCGGGAGCGCTTCCAGCGCGATCAGGACCGCGGCTTCGGTGTCGCCGGCCGCAGCGGCCTGTTGGGACAGAAAGGAGAGGGAAAGGGATTGATTGCGCAGCGCCTCGTTGCGCGTCTCAACAGCCTTCTGCTCGGCGGCGTGAGCTTGGCTCGCATTGACTTCGGCAAGTTGAGCCTGCCGCTTTGCCTCATGCTGCCCCCGGAATCCAACGATGGCACCGCCGCCCGCCGCAACCGCCAGGATCAGAGCAATCACGGCCGCGTAGCGCGTTCGTCGTGCGATGAGTGTCGCGGCCTCCGCGGCCGCGCGCCTGCGCTCGGCCTCGCCCTCCAGACGTTCCAGCTTCGCGGCCTCTTGCGCCTCTATCCGCGCACGCTCGGTTTGCCGCTCCTTTTCGAGCCTCATCTGCTGCGCCGTCAATGAGGTCTCGACAAATGCGATGACCTGCTGCTCGACCTCGTCGCGTCTTGACAGCAGCTCCTCGCTCTCGGCCAGGCGTTTGCCGGGAGGCAGCAGGAGCTCCGGGTTCTTGTTCTCCAGAAGCCATCGATGCGCGTCCACTTGCACACGCGCTCGCGTTTCGAGAAAACTGCGGTTCGCATCGACAATTTCCCGGGCACGCGGCCAGCGCTTGAGGAGCGCCTCATGAGCCACACGGATAATCGCCTCGCCCACTGCATTTTCGTCGCTGACCAGCAGCCGTGCGCCGATCATGGCATCGACGAGAGTCCTTCGCGCCGGCCGTCCGGCCACTTCCGAGAGCATGGCCGGACACGGCGTGACAGCCTCTTCTCCAAGGCGCACCGTGACCAGGTTTCTCAGCACGATGGGCAGAGTGGCCTGGACCTCGGGTGTGAGCGTGCCGACCACTTCGTCGGCGCGCCGCGCGATCGCGCCCTCAAGGCCGCCAAGCGCCCGATATGCGGCGAAGGTCAGAAGACGGCGCTCTCGCCCGGCCTGAAAGAGCGCGTCGAGCACAAACTGAAGAAGCGGCAGTGATCCCGCCTCGGCAACAGCCGCTTCCTTCAGCACGTCTTCCAGTCGGCCGCGATCCGGGTCCTCCTCAAAGCGCAAGCCTGCCGCGCGAGCCGGCTCACGGATGATCTGGGAAATCTCCGGACCGTTCGGAGGCAACAGTTCGTAGCTGCCGAGCCCATCCTTCAGCGCCGAGAAACCGGGGATCTCGCTGCAGCGGTGATAAAAGTCCGCACGGATCGTTCCGATCACCCAAATAAACCCGCTGCCGGCAAACAGCTCGAGCACTCGCACGAGGCCCTCGCGGGACTCCGGCTCTGCGACAGCCGTGAACAACTCCTCCATCTGATCGACCGCGACGACCAGGCGGACTTGTGCGTTCGGGCCTATGGAAGCAGCAGCACTGGCCAGCGCCGCACGGATGAAGCCAAGCACTCGGCCGGGTGCGCTGCGCAGCAGTTGCAACAGCTCCGTCGCCGTTCTCTCCTGAGCCAGCTCCGGCAATGCCCCTTCGCGAAGCAAGCCAGTGACCAGTGAAGCCATCGGGTAAGCTTCTTCCGACGGGCGGAACAGGCAGCGTCGCCAGAGGGAAATTCCCGCCACAGCGCCCGGCCGCGTGATCGCCGGGAGCAGCCCGGCACGCAGAAGCGAGGATTTGCCAGAGCCGCTCATTCCGTAGATCAGCAAGAATGAATTGCCGCTTGCGGCCAGCTGTTCCAGCCGATCGACACAGACCCCGACCGCGCGTGCCCGGCCGAAGAATAGATCAGCGTGCTCGAATTCGAAGGTGTCAAGACCGCGGAACGGCGACTTTATCTGCTCCTCCGAGACCAGAGGCACGCGATAAGCTCGCACGGGCCGGGCAATATTCTTTACCTTATGCTCACCGAGATCCAGAAAATCCAATTGAAGCCGATCGCGGACCTGAACATGGATCGCCTCAGAGACACAGATCCCCCCGGCCGGCGCCAGCGCTTCCAGGCGTGCGGCGACGTTCACGCCATCTCCCATGAGATTGTCGCCGTCCACCACAACATCACCGAGATTGATTCCGATGCGAAATCGCATACGGTTCGGCTCGGGGAAGTCGGTGTTTTCCTTGTCGATCGCCAACTGGATGTCGATGGCACAGCGCAGTGCCTCGACGGGGCTTGCAAAGTCCGCCACTACGCTGTCGCCGGCGCTCCCAAAAATCCGGCCATCATGTTGAGAGACGAAGCGATCAATGATCTCACGGTAGGCCTTGAGCGTGGCAAGGGCGGTCTCCTCGTCCTTGCCGACCAGCCGGCTGTAGCCGGCCACGTCGGCCGCCAAGATGGCAGCGATTTTGCGCCGAACGCGATCCACGGCCGTGCCGCTCCCCGCGAGACGTCCTACGGCATAGTATACCCCCATGGCGGAGCGAGAGGGCTCGTAATCCCTGCGAATAGGTCGTGACGGTCGATCGCCGTTCGGCTGTTCCAGTCGGAACGTTTGCAGTGGGTCGAGCCCGGCCATGTCCGCCGTCCGGAGCGGAGCCGATGTTCGGTTGTATGTGCAGACCAGACAGCTGTGGCGCGCCATCCCAGGGACCGCTTCTCATGCTTTGCCGACAGCATGGCCGCAGCATTGCTGTCCTCAGCGGGTTCGCTTTCCGCCCACACCGGCTGTTGCCGTCGGGCACCAAGCGTCAGATTTTCACCGCTAAGGTCTAATTCTCGAGCCCTTTCCGGTCATGGCGAGGACCCCGGCCTTCAGCCGGGGGACGCGGCCATCCAGGGCCGGTGGCGCTGGATGGCCACGCCCCTGCGGGGCTCGCCATGGCGGGTCAACATGCGGGCGGCCGGTATTATTCGCCGTCGAATTTGAGCCCGAGCGTCGCGCGCGCCGCATCCATCATCGCGATCATCTGCAGCGACTTGACATGCGTGATGACCGGGCTTTCCAGCGCGCCCGAGCGGAGCAGGTCGCAGAAATGCGCCGTCTCGTAGTTGAGGCCGCCGCCTTCGAATGGGTGGTCGAGCTCGACGACGCGGCCATCCGCGTACCGGATCGTGGCGCGGGCCGGATTCCACCAGTTCTCGTGGATCGTCACATGACCGTGCGTCGCCGCCAGCAGAGCGTCGCCCCTGCCATGCAGGTCCAGGCCGCAGAACAGCTGCGCGATCCCCCTGCCGTGGCGGCAATTGAGGCTCGCGAATGTATCGACGCCGGTTGATCCCAGGCGGCCGATGGTCTGCACATCGAGCGGCGCGCCGAGCCAGTCGACGGCCAGGAACGCCTGGTAGATGCCGATGCTGAGCAGCGCGCCGCACATGTGGTCGAACGAGAATGTCGGATGGTCCGCGGGCACGTCCGCCCTGGAACAGCCGGCGCGCACGAGCCCGATCTCGCCGATCGGATCGTGCGCGAGGTGCTCGCGCAGCTTCCGGTACAGCGGGTAGAAGGGCGGCTTCATCGCCTCCATGAACAGCCGCTTCCGGTCGCGCGCCACGGCGAGCACGCGGTCGAGCTGCGCGGCGCTGATCGCCGCCGGCTTCTCGCACAGCACAGGCTTGCCGGCGGCGAGAGCGGCGATCGCGTACTCGGCGTGGCTGTCGTGCAGCGTGGCGATGTAGACGGCATCGATGTCGCTCGACAGCAGTGCGTCGAGGCTGGCGCAGCTCTGCGCCCCGAACTGCTGCGCCAGGGCCTCGGCGGTCGACGCGCGACGCGACCAGACAGCCGCCATCTGCGCGTCGGCGACATGCGCCAGGCCCTGCCCGAAGCGGTGCGCGATGTCCCCAGCGCCGATGACGCCCCAGCGGATCGGCGCCCGATGAGTTGCCTTGTGTTTGTTCTTTTCAGTCGACATGTCCTGCTCCCCGCGCGGCCGTTCCGGACCCGATCTGGCACGCCTCCCGCGTTGACGGCAAGTTTGTTTGGAACTATAACAAACATACCAATGAAGCGAGCCCGTCCCGGCATCGTCGTGCCGGTTGGAAGCAAGCCCGAAAATCACAGGAGAGGCGAATGGATAAGGATCTGCTGGGTCGTTATCTGCTGTCCCGCAGGCGCGTGCTGCAGGGCGCCGCCCTGGGGGCGGGGGCGGCCGTCACCGGCCTCGGCGGCCGTTGGGCTCAAGCCGCGCCGGCCGCGCCGCTGAGCTTCATCGGCTGGCAGTTCCAGCCGCAGATCGTCGAAGAGAACGTCAACACCTTCAAGAAGCTGTACGACGAGAACGTCAATTACGAGCTGGTGACCGGCGACTACCACCCGGTGGTCGAGACCAAGCTGACCGGCGGCCAGCGTATCGACATGCTGTATGCCGAGGAGGACCACATCGCCCGCTGGTGCGCGGCGGAGTGGACCCGCGATCTGGAGGGCCTGGACGGGGTCGACGAGATGAAGGCCGGCATGTTCCCGGTCAGCGTCAAGTCGATGTCGCTGCCCGACGGCAGGCTGGCGGGGCTGCCCTATTACGCCGGGCACAACGCCTTCATCTACAATGAGGAGCATCTGCAGAAGGCCGGCCTGCAGGTCCCCGACAGCTGGGATTCCCTGTTGGACGCCTGCCGCAAGCTGAAGAAGGACGGCGTCTCCGACGCGCCCTACAACAGCGCCTGGGGCCAGAAATGGCCGGAGCTGTCCTGGAGCATCTTCTCCTGCTGGTACGCGGAAGGCGCCCCCGTCTTCGACGCGAAGAACGACTTCGTCGACGACGCCGCGCTGCGCAAGGTGCTGGAGACGCACCAGGCTCTCTACAAGGAGCAGCTGGTGGCGGCCGACATCATGACGCTGCCGAACGAGGGCGTGCCCAGCTACGCCACCGGCCGCCACACCTTCATGGTGCTGCACGACTACGACCAGAAGGTCGCCAACGATCCCAAGCTCTCGAAGGCCGCCGGCAAGGTCAAGAACGCCCTGATGCCGGGCAAGACCAAGTCGACCTTCGCCTGGACCGCCGTCTACATGATGGGGGCGCAGCCGACCGACGTCGAACGCACCTGGAACCTGCTGCGCTTCTTCGGCGGCAAGTCCAAGGACGGCCAGTACCATGTGATCAAGCGCTGGGCGCTCGAATTCGGCCTCGGCTCCGGCTACAAGGAGGTGATGGCCGACCCCGAGGTCGTCGCCAGCTTCGGCAAGTGGCGCGATCTCGCCGTCACCAACAAGCAGCTCGAGCTCGCCACCTCCCGCGACATCGCCAAGCAGATCTGGTTCCCGGAATGGGACCTGTTCATGATGCAGCGGGTCCAGGAATACATCCGCGGCAGCATGTCGACCGACCAGATCGTCGATGAGCTCGGCAAGAAGGTGGCCGAGCTGAAGCAGCAGTACCAGTAGCCAGCAGGAACGGCGGTCGCGGCATCGCCGCGATCGCCCTTTGCGAGCCATTCGTCGGAGGGGCGGCCCGGTGTCGATCACCATTCCGCAAACACCCGCCATGGACCGTCCGCGCCGCCGCATCGGCCGGATCCCGGGCTTCGCCTATGGCGCGGTGGCGCCGACTCTGGCGATCGTGATCGCCGTCGTCGGCCTGCCGCTGGCCTACAGCCTTTATCTCAGCCTCCACCGCACCAACCCGATCACCAAGCGCTGGATCTTCGTCGGGCTCGACAACTATGCCGGCATGCTCGGCAATGCCGAGTTCTGGGCGGCGATGGGCCGGACCGCCTACTTCGCCGCCTTCTCGGTGATCGGCACCACCCTGATCGGCATGGCCATGGCGCTGGTCCTGAATGAGCGCTTCGCAGGGCGCGGCTTCCTGCGCAGCGTCATGCTGGTGCCCTGGGCCATGGCGCCGGTGTCGGTCGGCGTGCTCTGGTCCTTCGTCTATGCCGGCGACTACGGCGCGCTGAACGGGCTGCTCAACGATCTCGGCCTCGGCTTCCTGGCCACGCCCTGGCTCGGCGACGGCTTCCGCGCGCTCAACCTGGTCGCCCTGACCCAGGTCTGGAACCAGGCACCGCTGACCGCCCTCTTGCTGCTGGCCGGGCTGCAATCGATGCCGCGCAACCTGCACAAGGCGGCGATGCTGGACGGTGCCGGGCCGGTCGCCCGCTTCTTCGCCATCACGCTGCCCTGGCTGAAGCCCAACCTGCTGTTCATCGCCATCATCGCCACGATCAACTCGCTGATGGCCTTCGACATCCTCTGGATCATGACCCGGGGTGGGCCGGGCGCCGCCACCACGGTCTTCGCCTGGCTCGGCTACCTCTACTCCTTCCAGTTCCTGAAGTTCGGGGAGGGGGCGGCGATCCTCTACGGCCTCACCATCCTCAGCTTCGTCCTGGCGATCCTCTACTTCCTGGTGCTCGGGCCGCGGCAGCGCCGGGCCGCCGAGGCCTCCGGCGGCATCGTCCCCGACAATGCGCGGGTCGGGACCGGCCGGCGGCACGCCATGGTGACGCTGCCGCCCTACCGGCCGCGGGCGCGGCTGCCCCGGCCGGTCGAGGCCGCGCTGGCCCGCTTCGGCTTCGCCCTGTCCGCGCTGCTGATCTTCCTGTGGTCGGCGCTGCCGGTGATCGCCCTGGTGTTGATGAGCATCACCCCGGCCTCGGACCTGATCCGCACGCCGCCGACGGTGGTGCCCAGCGGCTTCACCCTGCAGAACTTCACCGCGGTGCTGGCGCCGGAGCTGGCCAGCGGCAACGAGACCAGCGTCCAGGCCAAGCGGGTGCCGCTGTCGCTGCTGAACAGCTTCGTCGTCGGCGTGGTCGTGGTCACGATCAGCGTCGCCCTCGGCACGCTGGCCGGCTACGCCTTCGCCCGGCACGGCAAGGCCCGCTTCTTCCGGATCAGCCTGTGGGGCCTGCTGCTGACCCGGATGACGCCGGCGCTGACGCTGGTGCTGCCCTTCTTCGTGATCTTCCGCACGCTGGGGCTGATCGACACCCGCACCGGGCTGGTGATCGCCTACAGCAGCATCCTGCTGCCGCTCAGCGCCTGGATGATGAAGAGCTATTTCGAAGGCATCCCGGCCAGCCTGGACCGGGCGGCGCTGATCGACGGCTGCTCGCGGCTGAAGATGCTGTGGAAGATCCTGCTGCCGGTCGCCCGGCCGGGCATCATCGCCGCCGCGATCTTCTGCTTCCTGGTCAGCTGGAACGAGTTCCTGTTCGCCCTGATCCTGACCTCGACGCCGAACGCGCAGACTATCCCGGTGGTGCTGTCCGGCTTCCTCAGCCAGGCGCGGTTCTACGAATACGGGCCGATGTTCGCCGCCAGCGTGCTGTCGATCGCGCCGCCGGTGCTCGTCGCCTTCCTGTTCCAACGCTACCTCGTCCAGGGCGCGCTCTCCGGCGCCGTCAAGGGCTGAGCCGGGAGGCCCTCATGACCTCGATCAACATCCGCGCCGTGTCCAAGAGCTACGCCCAGCACCGGGTGCTGAAGGGGCTCGACCTCGACATCGCCGATGGCGAGTTCATCTCCTTCCTCGGCCCGTCCGGCTGCGGCAAGAGCACGCTGCTCTACTGCATCGCCGGGCTGGAGGAGATCTCGACCGGCAGCATCCTGTTCGACGGACGCGACATCAGCGGCCTGGCGCCGCGCGACCGCAACATCGCCCTGGTGTTCCAGGACTACGCCCTCTACCCGCACATGGCGGTGCGCGACAACATGGCCTTCCCGCTGCGCCAGCAGAAGGTGTCGTCGGAGGACATCAAGCGCCAGGTCGCCTGGGCGGCGGAGCTGCTGGGGCTGGAGGAGCTCTTGGACCGGTCGCCGGCCGAGCTGTCCGGCGGCCAGCGCCAGCGCGTCGCGGTCGGCCGCGCCATCGTCCGCAACCCGGCGGCGCTGCTGATGGACGAGCCGCTGTCCAACCTCGACGCCAGCCTGCGGGTGCGGATGCGGACCGAGATCAAGCGCCTGCAGCGGGAACTGGCGGTGACCACCATCTTCGTCACCCATGACCAGGAGGAGGCGATGGTCCTGTCGGACCGGATCGCCGTGATGCATGACGGCGTGCTGCAGCAATTCGCCGACCCGATGGCGGTGTATCGCGAGCCCGCCAACCAGTTCGTCGCCGGCTTCATCGGCAGCCCGCAGATGAACTTCCTGCCGGGCTCCGCCGTCTCCGGCGGCCAGGACGACAGCCGCGTCGTCGGCATCCGCCCGCACGACCTGACGCCGTCCGCCGGGCCGGAGGACGGGGCGCTGTCCCTGACCGGGGAGCTGGCGCTGATCGAGCCCGCCGGGCCGGTCCATTTCCTCGACGTCCTGGTCGGCGACCGGATGGTCAAGGCCACCTGCGGCGACCCCGGGGCCTTGCGCCCCGGCGCCAGCCTGACCCTGACCGCCGCCGACCGCAGCATCCACCTGTTCGACCGCGCCAGCGGCGCCCGGGTCTGATCCCACAAGGAAGCGTGCATCCCATGGCCTTCGATCTCGTGCTCCGGAACGGTCGGGTGATCGACCCGTCGCAGGGCATCGACCGCGTCGCCGACGTCGCCTTCGCCGGCGGCAAGGTCGCGGCGGTCGGTGCCGGGCTGGACCCCGGCGGCGGCGCGGTCCGAGACGTATCCGGGCTGATCGTGACGCCGGGGCTGATCGACCTGCACACCCATGTCTATTGGGGCGGCACCTCGCTCGGCATCGACGCCGAGGATTTCGCCAGGGCCAGCGCGGTCACCACCTGCGTCGACACCGGCAGCGCCGGGCCCGGCAACTTCCCCGGCTTCCGCAAGCATGTGATCGAGCCGAGCCAGATCCGCATCCTGGTCTATCTCCACGTCTCCTTCGCCGGCATCTTCGCCTTCTCGGAACGGGTGATGGTCGGGGAAAGCCATGACATCCGGCTGATGGCCGCGCGCGACGCCGTGGAGGTCGCGGAGGCCAACCGCGACGTCATCATCGGCATCAAGGTGCGGATCGGCCGCATCGCCAGCGGCCCGGCCGGCATCGCCCCGCTCGACGTCGCCCTGCAGGTGGCGGATGAGGCCGGCCTGCCGCTGATGGTCCATATCGACGAGCCGCCGCCCTCCTATGAGGCGGTGGTCGACCGGCTGCGGCCGGGCGACGTGCTGACCCATTGCTTCCGGCCTTTTCCGAATTCGCCGGTCACCCGCGACGGCAAGATCAAGCCCGAGGTGCTGGCGGCACGGGAACGCGGCGTGATGTTCGACATCGGCCACGGCAAGGGGTCGTTCGGCTGGAAGACCGCGCGGGCGATGCTGGCCAATGGCTTCAAGCCGGACACCATCTCCTCCGACGTCCATGCGCTGTGCATCAACGGCCCGGCCTATGACCAGGTGACGACGCTGTCGAAGTTCCTGGCGCTGGGCATGCCGCTCGACGAGGTGATCGCGGCCTCGACCGTCAATGCGGCCAAGGCGCTGAACCGGCCCGAGCTCGGCACCTTCAGGACCGGCAGCGTCGGCGACGCCAGCATCCTGTCGCTCAAGGACGGCGCCTTCCCGCTGGAGGATGTGCGCGGCGAATTCGTCACCGCCGACCGGCGGATCTTCGCCGAGGGCGTCGTGGTCAACGGGCGCTGGTGGCACCCGGCGGAGGGAACGAAGTGATGCAGCGCGACGATATCGAGACCTTCGCCAACCATATCGGCGGGCGCTGGGAAGCAGAGCCGGAGACGATGCCGGCGGTGAACCCGGCGACCGGCGAGCCGATCGGCCGGCTGCCGCGCAGCAGCCGCGAGACGGCGCGGCGCGCCATCGCCGCCGCGCGGGCGGCGCAGCCCGGCTGGGCCGCGACGCCGGTGTGGCAGCGGGCGAAGGCCTGCCTCGCCATCGCCGCCCAGATCGACGCCGCCCGCGACCGCATCGCCCGCACCCTGAGCCTGGAGCAGGGCAAGCCGTTCAAGGAGGCGCAGGGCGAGGTCGGCAAGGCCGCGGATGGCTTCCGCCTGGCGGCCGAGCTGGTCAAGCAGCTGGGCGGCGAGACCCTGCCGGCGGAGGACCCGAGCAAGCTGGTGCTGACACTGCGCCAGCCGCGCGGCGTCTATGCCGTGATCACGCCCTGGAACTTCCCGGTCAACATCCCGGTCGAATACCTGGCGCCCGGCATCGCCACCGGCAACGCGATCGTCTGGGTGCCGGCGCCGACCACCTCGATGGCCGCGGTCGAGCTGATGCGCGTGATCGAGGAGGCAGGCCTGCCGCCCGGCGTGGTCAACCTGGTGATCGGGGAGGGGGCGACAGTCGGCGACGAGATCGTCGCCCATCCGGACACCAACGGCATCGGCTTCACCGGCAGCCCGGCCACCGGCCAGCGCATCGCCGAGCGCGGTGCCGGCAAGCCGATGCTGCTGGAGCTCGGCGGCAACGGGCCGGTGCTGGTGTTCGAGGACGCCGATCTCGACCGCGCCGCCGCGGCGGCCGCGGGCGGCGCCTTCTTCAACGCCGGCCAGGTCTGCGCTGCCACCGGCCGGGTCCTGGCCCATCGCAGCATCGTCGAGCCGCTGGCGCAGCGGCTGGTCGAGATCGCCAGGGCGCACAAGCTGGGCGACCCGCTGCAGCAGGGCACCACCATGGGGCCGCTGAACAACCCCAAGGTCGCGGCCAAGGTGCGCGAGCATGTCGACGACGCGGTCGCCCGCGGCGCCACGGTGCTGGCCGGCGGCAAGCCGCGGCCGGATCTGGGCAGCGACCTGTTCTTCGAGCCGACCGTGATCACCGGCGTCACCCGCGACATGCGGATCAACCGGGAGGAAACCTTCGGCCCGGTGGTACCGGTGCTGGCCTTCGATGACGATGCGGAGGCGCTGGACCTGGCGCTGGACACCGAGCACGGCCTCAGCGTCGGCCTGTTCACCGCCGACATGGACCGGGCGCTGCGCTTCGGCGAGGCGATCCCGGCCGGCATCGTCAACGTCAATGCCGGCAGCACCTGGTGGGAGCTGCACCTGCCCTTCGGCGGCGGCTCCGGCACCCGCAGCGGCATCGGCCGGCTCGGCGGCCGCCACACGCTCGAGGCGATGACCGAACTCAAGATGATCTCGATCACCCGGACCCTTAGATGACCACGACCACACCTTCTTCCGCCGTCGCGGCGCGGCTGCTGGCCGACCTGGTCGACCTGCTGCTGCCGGGCGAGGGCGACTGGCCCTCCGGCGCCACCATCGGAATCCAGTCGACGCTGGCGATCCATCTGGTCGAGGAGCGCGGCGAGGCCGACCTCACGCGCCTCGCCCAGGCGATCCTGCAGGCCGGCGGCCCCTTCGCCGACCATCCGGAGGAGCGGCGCATCGCCATCGTGCAGGCCCTGGAGGCGGCGGAGCCCGAGCTGTTCGGCTGGGTCCGCGACGCCGCCTACTACGCCTATTACGAGAGCCCCTATGTGGTCGCGGTGATCAACGCCCAGGGCCATCCCTACCGGCTGCGGCCGCATGTGAAGGGCTATCCCTTGCCGCGCTTCGACCCGGCGCGCGATGCGCCGAAGCACGGCCGCGGCCGCTGGCTGCCGACCGGGGATGTGCGCCCGGTCGACATCTCCGCCCTCGATCTCGACAGCGACCGCACGCAAGCCTGGGGCCTGAAGCGATGACCAAGCCATCCTGCGATATTCTCATTATCGGCGCCGGCGCCACCGGCTCGCTGGCCGCCGTGGTGCTGGCCCAGGCCGGGCTGAACGTGGTCTGCCTCGAGCAGGGTTCCTGGGTCGAGGCCGGCGACCACCCGCATTACAGCTCCGACTGGTCCTGGCAGCGCCGCACCCGGTGGAATGCCGACGTCAACCGCCGCCGCCATCCGGACGACTATCCGGTGGTCTCCGACAGCTCGCAGGTGCTGATGTGGAACGGCGTCGGCGGCTCGACCAATGTCTATGGCGCGATCTGGCCGCGCTACCGCCCGTCGGATTTCCGCAAGGGCGACGAGCACGGCCTGCAGCCGAACTGGCCGATCGCCTATGAGGACATCGCCCCGTTCTACGAGGCGGCGGACCGCATGATCGGCGTCAGCGGCCTGTCCGGCGACCCGGCGATGCCGCCGCGCGATGCCTGCCCGACCGGGCCGCTGCCCTTCACCAAGGCGGCGCGCCGCCTGTCCCAGGCCTTCGACCATCTCGGCTGGCACTGGTGGCCGGCCGAGGCCGGCGTGATCTCCGAGGATTACGACGGCCGCCCCGGCTGCAATGGCTGCGGTATCTGCAATGGCTGCCCGCGCGGATCGATGAGCAAGTATTCGCTGTCGATCTGGCCCAAGGCCCTGTCGGCCGGCACCGAGCTGCGCATCCACGCCCGGGTGCTGCGGATCGAGAAGGGCAGGGACGGGCGGGCCACCGGGGCGGTCTATATCGACCGCGAGACCGGCCGCACCGAGTTCCAGCCGGCCGAGATCGTGGTCGTCGCCGCCAACGGCGTCGGCACGCCGCGGCTGCTGCTGGCGTCGGACAACCTCGCCAACCAGTCCGATCAGGTCGGCCGCAACCTGCTGCACCACACGCTGGTCGGGGCCGAGATCTGGGTCGACGAGCCGATCGACGGCCATATGGGCTATGTCGCCTCGCTGATCAGCCGGCAATTCGCCGAGACCGATGTCAGCCGCGGCTTCGTCAACGGCTTCAACTTCAACTGCCTGACCAGCACCTCGGCCGCGGCCGAGGTCGCCGCCGGCTGGATCACCGAGACCAAGGCGCCCTGGGGCCGCGACCATCACCGCTGGTTCGAGCGCCATTTCGGCCACGGCATCGGCGTTTACGCCATCGGCGACGATCTGCCGAACCCGCAGAATCGCGTCGCCCTCGACGCCGTCAAGCGCGACGCCGATGGCATCCCGGTCGCGACCATGCATTACGCGCCGGGCGAGAACGACCGGCGGATGATGAACTACATGCTCGACCGGCTGGTCGATATCGGCAGCGCCGCCGGCGCCTTCGAGGTGAAGCTGCAGGATTACCGCGACAAGGACGGCGTCTACCGCACCCCGGCCTGGCACATGATCGGCACCTGCCGCATGGGCAGCGACCCGGAGACCTCGGTGGTGAACAAATGGCAGCAGAGCTGGGATGTGCCGAACCTGTTCATCGTCGATGGCAGCGTCCTGGCCACCGGCGGCGTGGTCAACCCGACGCCGACGATCTCGGCCCTGGCCTTGCGGGCGGCGACCCATATCCGCGACAATTTCCGCGAGCTGAAGGGCGCGACCCGGCCGATGGCGGCCTAGGCCCGAACCTCGAGGAGCACGATCGATGCTGCAGCCGCCGCCGGCCGAGCCGGGCATGCGCGAGGAGGAGGTCGACACCCCGGCCCTGATCCTCGACCTCGATGCCTTCGAGGCCAATCTCGACCACATGGCCGGGCTGGCCGCGGCGGCCGGGGTGAAGCTGCGGCCGCACGCTAAGACCCACAAGTCGCCGGTCATCGCCCATCTCCAGTTGGCGCGCGGCGCAATCGGCCAATGCACCCAGAAGGTGGCGGAGGCCGAGATTCTGGCCTGGGGCGGCGTGCCGGACATCCTGGTCAGCAACGAGGTGGTGGGCCCGCGCAAGCTGGCCCGGCTGGCGGCGCTGACCCGGATCGCACGGGTCGCCGTCTGCGCCGACCATCCCGACGGCGTGGCGGCGATCGAGGCGGCGGCGGAGGCGGCCGGCACGCGGCTGACCGTGCTGGTCGAGATCGATGTCGGCACCGGCCGCTGCGGCGTGGCGCCGGGGGAGGCGGCGGTGGCGCTGGCCCGGCGCATCGCCGCCAGCCGCCATCTCGCCTTCGGCGGGCTGCAGGCCTATCACGGCCGGGCCCAGCACCGCCGCTCGCCGGAGGAGCGCGCCGCCGCCATCGCCGAAGCGGCGGAGGCAGCAGGACGGACGGTGGAGGGCTTGCGCCGGGCCGGCCTCGACTGCCCGATCGTCGGCGGCGCCGGCACCGGCACCTTCGCGCTGGAGGCGGCCAGCGGCGTGTTCACCGAGCTGCAGGTCGGCTCCTACGCCTTCATGGACGCGGATTACGCCCGCAACGACCCGCCGCCGCCCTTCCGCCAGGCGCTGTTCGTGCTGGCCACGGTGATGAGCGTGCCGCGCGACGGCGCCGCCGTCGTCGATGCCGGCCACAAGGCGCTGCCCACCGACAGCGGCATGCCCCTGGTCTGGGGCCGCGACGGCATCCGCTACGAGGGCCCGTCGGACGAGCATGGCCGGCTGGTGCTCGAGGCGGAGGCCGCCCGGCCGAAGCTCGGCGAGCGGCTGCGCCTTGTGCCGGGCCATTGCGACCCGACGGTCGACCGCTACGACTGGTATGTCGGCACGCGCAACGGCCGGGTCGAATGCCTGTGGCCCGTAGCCGCCCGTGGCGCGATGGCCTGAGAGCCGCGAGGACCATTGACGAGGGGTTGTCTGTGCGTACATTGTGTTTCGTCAGCACAATGTGATGACGGACCGAACGGCATTATTGGGGAATACGCCATGGCCACCGGGGCGGAGCATCCAGTCGCAACGGAGAACCGTAACGAGAGGCAGAAAAACAGCGGGTCGCGGAACATAAATATGAGAGTGCCCAGCAGCACTCGTAATCTCATCGACGATGCCGCCGCACTCGTGGGGAAGACAGTCACCGAGTTCGTTCTCGAAAGTGCGCGCAAGCGTGCCGAGGATGTACTTCTCGATCAGCGCCTGTTTGCCCTCGATCCAGAACAATACGATGCCTTCATGCAGGTGCTGGACAACCCGCCTGCCCCGAATGAGAAGCTCAAGGCATTGCTTGCAAGCAAATCGCCATGGGAGAAGTAACCTCAAACGAAGACGAGATAGAGCCCGGGGACGGACTGACGCCTCCGACCCATCTTTCCGCTGCGCACAGTCTGGAAGGCTTCAACTGCGGCAAGCCTCCGCTTGATGAATGGCTCCAGAAGCGCGCGCTTCGGGCCGAGGGCGAGACCGCGCGGACATATGTAGTCTGCGCGGGCGCGGTTGTGGTGGGGTACTACTGCCTTGCGACCGGCGCGGTCGTTCGCGATAATTTGCCCGGGAAGCTTCGCAGGAATGCCCCGGATCCCGTGCCGCTTCTTGTCATCGGCCGTTTGGCCGTCGATCGGAATTATCAAGGCCGCGGGATAGGAAAGGGGTTGCTGAAGGATGCGCTCCTTCGTTCTGCCCAGGCTGCCGAAATTGTCGGCGCGCGTGCGGTCATGGTCCAGTCCCTGGACGATGAAGTGTCCAGCTTTTACAGAAATTATGGTTTCTTGGAGTTCCCGCTGAGCTCTCGAAACTTCTATCTGCCGATCGACACGCTGGCCGGATAGCCTCATCGGTCTAGGAAGCTACGTCCGCTCCATGAAAGCCAGCCGATCGATTTGCCGAGGAAAAATCGATGACTTGTGGGATGGGGATGGCGGAGAGGGAGGGATTCGAACCCTCGGTGCCCTTGCGGACACAACGGTTTTCGAGACCGTCCTATTCAACCACTCTAGCACCTCTCCGCAGAGGCATGGCGGGCGGTCTGAAAAGACCCCCTCCGCGTGGTCGGCGCGGACCATAGTGGAGAGCGTTCGGCCATGCAAGCGTCGTTTGCGGGGGCGGAAACGCCGGCCTCGCATTCCGCCGTTGACACGCCGGCGCGCCTGACTATAGTGCCGCGTTCACGGATACGGGTGCTGGTTCCGGCTGGCACCCGTGCTCGTTTTTGATCACCTGAGGACCGGCCGTCAACGGGCCATCCTCCTAGTCGACGGCAGCTTGACCATGTTCGCAGTCATCCGCACCGGTGGGAAACAGTACCGGGTCGCCCAGGACCAGCTTGTCACCGTCGAGCGTCTCGACGTCGAGCCGGGCGCGTCCGTCACCCTGGACCAGGTGCTGATGCTTGGCGGCGGCGACGGCGCCATTCAGATCGGCACCCCGGTGCTGGTCGGCGCCTCGGTCACCGCCGAGGTGGTCGAGCAGACCCGCGGCCCGAAGATCATCATCTTCAAGAAGAAGCGCCGCCAGAACTATCGGCGGAAGAAGGGCCACCGTCAGGACCTGACGGTGCTCAAGATCACCGCCATCGCCGGCGCGTAAAGAGGAGATCGACAGATGGCACATAAGAAGGCCGGTGGTTCGTCGCGCAACGGCCGCGATTCGGCGGGTCAGCGCCTCGGCGTCAAGATTTTCGGCGGCCAGGCCGTCGTTCCGGGCAACATCATCGTGCGTCAGCGCGGCACCAAGTTCCATCCCGGCGTCAATGTCGGCATGGGCAAGGACCACACGCTGTTCGCGCTGGTTCCCGGCAGCGTCCAGTTCAAGTCGGCCGGCGGCCGCACCACGGTGACGATCGCCCAGGCGGACGCCGCCGAGTAACGCCTCGCCCCACACCTGAAGAGGTTGGGGCTCGCAGGCACCGAGACTGGTGGAGCGGGGGAATGGGCGACCATTCCCCCGTTTGCTATTTGATGCGACAAGGATGGGGCCGGCCCCAGGGCCGGCGGCACGGGGCGATTCGGCCATGAAGTTCCTCGACGAAGCCAAGATCTTCCTGAAGAGCGGCGACGGCGGGAATGGCTGCGTCGCCTTCCGGCGTGAGAAGTTCATCGAGTTCGGCGGCCCGAGCGGCGGCGATGGCGGCCGCGGCGGCGATGTCTGGATCGAGGCGGTGGACGGGCTCAACACCCTGATCGACTACCGCTACCAGCAGCATTTCAAGGCCGAGCGTGGCCATCACGGCATGGGCTCCGACCGGTTCGGCGCCGCCGGTGGCGACGCGGTGCTGCGGGTGCCGGTCGGCACCCAGGTGCTGGACGAGGAGAAGGAGGAGGTGCTGGCCGACCTGACCGAGGTCGGGCAGCGGCTGCGGCTGCTCAAGGGCGGCGACGGCGGCTACGGCAACGCCCATTTCAAGACCTCGACCAACCGTGCCCCGCGCCGCTTCGATCCCGGCTGGCCGGGGGAGGAGCGCTGGGTCTGGCTGCGGCTGAAGCTGATCGCCGACGCCGGGCTGGTCGGCCTGCCCAATGCCGGCAAGTCGACCTTCCTGGCCGCCACCACCGCGGCCAAGCCGAAGATCGCCGACTACCCCTTCACCACGCTGCACCCGAATCTCGGCGTCGTCCGCAGCGACGACCACGAATTCGTGCTGGCCGACATCCCCGGCCTGATCGAAGGCGCGCATGAGGGCGCCGGGCTGGGCGACCGCTTCCTCGGCCATGTCGAACGCTGCAACGTGCTGCTGCACCTGGTCGACGGCACCAGCGAGGATGTGGCCGAGGCCTACCACGTGGTCCGCGGCGAGCTCGAGGCCTATGGCGGCGGCCTCGCCGGCAAGCCCGAGATCGTCGGGCTGAACAAGACCGACGCGCTGGACAAGGAGACGGTCACGGCCCGGCTGAAGGCGCTGAAGGCCGCGGCCGGCCGCAAGGCCAAGGTCGTGACCCTGTCCGGCGCCACCGGCGGCGGGGTGCAGGACGTGCTGCGCCTGCTCTGGGCCCGCATCGCCGAGAGCCGCCCGGCCCCGGTCGAGGAGGCGGCGCCCGCCGACATCACGCCCTGGGCGTCGACCGACTCCGACTGATCGTCCGGCCGGGCCATAACGGGAGAAGCCCATGGCCATCGATGCTCCTTCGCACACGCTCGACGACGCGCAGGTGGAGCGGTTCATCGCGGACGGCTTCATTCGTATCGACCGCGCCTTTTCCCGGGACCTGGCCGAGCAGGGTCGCGCCATCCTGTGGCGGGACCTGCCCTGCGACCCGCAGGACCCGAAGACCTGGACGCAGCCGGTCGTCCGGCTCGGCTGGTACGGGCAGGAGCCGTTCCGGCAGGCGGCGAACACGCCGGTTCTGCGTGCCGCCATCGACCGGCTGGTCGGCAAGGGGCGCTGGCAGCCGCGCGCCGATCTCGGCACCTTCCCGGTGCGGTTTCCGGCGCGGGCGGCGCCCAATGACGATGGCTGGCATGTCGATGTCAGCTTCCCCGGCGACAGCAGCGACCCGAACGAGCGGAGCGACTACTCGTCCTGGCGGGTCAATGTCGGCTCGCGCGGCCGGGCGCTGGTGATGCTGTTCCTGTTCTCCGATATCGGACCGGACGACGCGCCGACCCGGCTCCGGGTCGGCTCGCATCTCGACATGGCTCGGTTCCTCGCACCGGCGGGGGAGGTGGGGCTGGCCAGCCCGCGGGTCGACAAGGTCGGCGCGGGCCGGCCGGAGGCCCTGGCGACCGGCGAGGCCGGCACCGTCTATCTGTGCCACCCCTTCATGATCCATGCGGCGCAGAAGCACCGCGGGACCGAGCCGCGCTTCCTGGCGCAGCCCTCGCTCGGCCTGGCCGAGCCCTACCGGCTGGAGCGGCCGGACGGGGCCTATTCCCCGGTCGAGACCGCGATTCGCCGGGCGCTCGGCCGGGGCTGACCGTCAGGCCCGGACGTAGACCCAGGCCTCCAGCCCGGATTTCAGCCGGACCAGGACCCGCTTGTAGTCGGACACCTCATAGGCGTCGGCGGCAGCGAGCTCGGCCGCGGTGATGCGGAACACCGTGCCCGCCACCGAATCCGCCGCGTCGCCGGGCTCGACGATCGGGTGGAAGCGCTTGCCGCTGGTCCGGATCACCTCGGGGTCGGTGATCTCGATCTCGCCGCGCCGCCAGCCCGGCATGGCGTCGGGCGTCCCTTCGAGCCGGCGGCCGAAGGAGGACAGCTGGACATTCTCCTGCTGCAGCGTGCCGTAGGAGAACAGCAGGGCGTCCGTGGTCATGGTCTTCCTCTGAATCGGGCATCGCGCCGGATCATAGCCGCCGTGCCGTGGCGAGGGGAGGGCGGGTCGCGGAACGGCTTTGCCCGCGGCGGGCCGAGGGGCTAGGAAGGGGCCTTGCCTTTCGTCTGCCGAATGCCGTCATGACCGCTTCCCTCGCCCAGGCCCGCCGCATCGTCGTCAAGGTCGGTTCCGCCCTGCTGGTCGACCCGCGCACCGGGCAGCTGCGCCGCGCCTGGCTCGACGCGCTGGCCGACGACGTCGCCCGCTGCCGCGCGCGCGGGCAGGAGGTGGTGATCGTCTCCTCCGGCTCGATCGCGGCCGGACGCGAGCATCTCGGCCTCAAGGGCCGGGCGCTGCGGCTGGAGGAGAAGCAGGCGGCCGCCGCCACCGGCCAGATCCGCCTGGCGCATGCCTATCAGGAGACGCTGGCCCGGCACGACATCACCGTGGCCCAGATCCTGCTGACCCTGCAGGACACCGAGGACCGCCGCCGCCACCTGAACGGCCGGGCGACGATCGAGACGCTGCTGCGGCTCGGCGCGGTACCGGTGATCAACGAGAACGACACGGTGGCCACGGCCGAGATCCGCTTCGGCGACAACGACCGGCTGGCGGCGCGGGTGTCGCAGATGATCTCGGCGGACACGCTGGTGCTGCTGTCCGACATCGACGGGCTCTACACCGCCGACCCGAAACGCGACCCAACCGCGACGCTGATCCCGGAGGTGGGCGAGCTGACGCCGGAGATCGAGGCGATGGCCGGCGAGGCGCTGCCCGGCTACTCGTCCGGCGGCATGGTCACCAAGCTGGTCGCCGCCCGCATCGCCATGGGCGCCGGCTGCCGCATGGTCATCGCCATGGGCAAGGAGGCGGCGCCGCTGCAGCGCATCGAATCCGGCGCGCCCTGCACCTGGTTCGTGCCGGGGGCGGAGCCGCGCACCGCCCGCAAGCGCTGGATCGCCGGGTCGCTGAAGCCGGTCGGGTCGGTGGTGATCGACGCCGGCGCCGCAAGGGCGCTGGCGGATGGCCGCAGCCTGCTGCCGGCCGGGGTCACCACGGTCGAGGGCAGCTTCCGCCGCGGCGACCCGATCGCGGTCAAGGACGGGGAGGGCAGGGTGCTGGCGCGCGGCCTGTCGGCCTATGATTCCGACGACGCCGACCGCATCCGCGGCCACAAGAGCCGTGAGATCGAGGCGATCCTCGGCTATCGCGGCCGGGACGAGATGATCCACCGCGACGACCTGGTGCTGGGATGAGAGGGCAAGGTTAGCCACCCCTTCTTGTCATTGCCGGGCTTGACCCACGGCTGTCCGGTTGAGGAAGAATCACAACCGGAACGTGCTTATCTTGGGTTTCCATTCAATTTTATTGTCATCCTCGGGCTTGACCCGAGGATCCAGGGGCAGCCAGAGCGGCTCTTGGTGGCCCCTGGATTGCCGGGTCAAGCCCGGCAATGACAATAAAAGTTGAGATCGGTCGCTTAATCCACAACCGAAAGCTTAACCGGACACCCGTGGGCTTGACCCGAGGATGACAAATGAGGGTGTTGCCTACCCCGCCAGATGATCCCGATACCGTTTCCGCAGCTCGCTCTTCAGCAGCTTGCCGGTGGCGGTGTGCGGCAGCTCGTCGACGAACACCACGTCGTCCGGCCGCCACCATTTCGCGACCTTGCCGTCGAACCAGGCCAGGATCTCATTCCGGGTCGGGGCAGCGCCCTCGGCCGGCACCGCGATCAGCACCGGCCGCTCGTCCCATTTCGGGTGGCTGGCGCCGATCACCGCCGCCTCGCGCAGCTTCGGGTGGCCGACGGCGATGTTCTCCAGCGCGATCGAGCTGATCCATTCGCCGCCCGACTTGATCACATCCTTGGCCCGGTCGACGATCTCGACATAGCCGCTGCCGTCGATGGTGGCGACGTCGCCGGTGCGGAACCAGCCGTCCGGGGTGAACGCCGGGTCGTCGTCGCGGCCGAAATAGGCGGCGGCGACCCAGGGGCCGCGCACCAGGATCTCGCCGAAGGCGACGCCGTCTGCCGGCACGTCGCGTCCCTCGGCATCGGCGATGCGCAGCCGGATGCCGGGGATCGGCCGGCCCTGCTTGCGCTTCAGCGCGCGCTGGTCCGCTTCGCTCCGGCCCAGGGTCTCCGGCTTGGGCGCGTTGAACAGGCCGATCGGGCTGGTCTCGGTCATGCCCCAGGCATGGCCGATGTCGACGCCGTACTCCTGCTCGAACGCCTCGATCATCGGCAGCGGGCAGGCCGACCCGCCGATCACCAGCCGTGGCGGCCGGGCGAAGCGGCTGCCGCTCTCGCGCAGATGGGCCAGCAGGCCGAGCCAGATCGTCGGCACGCCGGCGGAGAAGGTCACGCCGGTCTGTTCCATCAGCCGGAACAGCGAGGCGCCGTCCAGCCGCGGCCCCGGAAGCACCAGCGACGCCCCGGCCAAGGGCGCGATGAAGGGGATGCCCCAGGCGTTGACATGGAACATCGGCACCACCGGCATGGCGGTGTCGGTGGCGCGCAGCCCGAAGGCGTCCGGCTGGTTGGCGGCATAGGCGTGCAGCCGGGTCGAGCGGTGCGAGGACAGCACGCCCTTCGGCTCGCCGGTGGTGCCGGAGGAATAGCAGAGGAAGGCGGCGGTGTTCTCGTCCAGCACCGGCCAGTCGAAGGCGTCGGCATGGCCGGCGATCAGCGCCTCGTAGTCCAGGATCTCGAAGCGGGCGGCGAGGGCGGGCGGCACCGGCTCGGCCGGCGGCTCCAGCAGCACCAGGGTCTTCAGCGCCGTCGGCAGCCGGTCGCCGATCCCGGCCAGGATCGGCAGGAACATCGGGTCGAGGAACAGATGGGTGTCGCCGGCATCAGTCAGGATGTAGGCGATCTGGTCCGGGAACAGCCGCGGATTGACCGTGTGGCACACCGCGCCGATGCCGCTGACGCCGTAATACAGCTCGAGATGCCGGTGGTCGTTCCAGGCCAAGGTCGCCAGCCGCTCGCCCCGCGCCACGCCGCGCCCGGCCAGGGCATGGGCCAGCCGGGCGGTACGGGCTGCGATCTCGGGATAGGTGTGGGTGACGGTGCCGCCGTCGCGGCGCTGGGTGACGATCCGCGCCGCCCGGTGCAGCCGCGCCGCATGGTCGAGCAGCGCTCCGATCTGCAAGGCTTCGTGCTGCATCCGGCCAAGCATCGCGTCCTCCCCTGATCGCCCTTTCACAGAGGATAAGGGGAAAGCCGGCCGGAGCCACAGGGAAAACCGGGGGAAAGCCGCCGCTTGACATGTATAGACAGGTGCGGAACCGTTGCCGAAACCGCGGCGGCACGGACCGCGCGGTTGTCTCCGGGGAGGGCAAAGTCTAAGAACCGCAACAGCCGTGCGGCGCTCGACGCCGTGCGGTCGACAAAGATCAGGGATGTGGAGGCTTGTGATGCGGGTTCTGGGAGCGTTCGTTGCCGGCCTGATGGCCGTGGGAAGCCTGGCCGCGGCGCCGCAGGCGCGCGCGGCCGATCTGCTGAGCCAGGTGAAGTCGTCCGGCGAGCTGGTCATCGGCACCGAGATGCAGTTCGCGCCCTTCGACTTCTCCGAGGATGGCGAGCACAAGGGGCTGAACGTCGAGGTCTTCGACGAGGTCGGCAAGGAGCTCGGGGTCAAGATCAGCTTCGTCGACCTGCCGTGGGACAGCGTCCTGCCGGGGCTCGAGGCCGGCAAGTTCCAGATCGTCGCCGGGCCGGTGACGATCACCAAGGCGCGGATGGAGCGCTACCGCTTCACCTCGCCGATCGCCGACGCCTCGGTCGCGCTGCTGAAGCGCGCCGGCGACACCTCCGTGTCGAAGCCCGAGGATATCGCCGGCAAGGTGGTCGGCGCCGGCAAGGCCTCGTCGCAGCTGGAGCAGCTCAAGGCCTATGTCGCGACCCTGCCGGGCAAGGCCGAGGTGCGCGAATATGTCGACAACAACCAGGCCTATGCCGACCTCGCGGCCGGCCGCATCGTCGCCGTCGGCAACTCGCTGCCCAACATCGCCTATGTCGCGCAGCAGCGGTCGGAGACCTTCGAGGTCGTGCTGCCGCCCTTCGGCAAGAAGGTCTATTTCGGCTATCTCGGCCGCAAGGATGCGGACAGCGCGCCGCTGCTCGACGCGATCGATGCCGCCCTCGCCAAGATGAAGGCCGATGGTCGCCTCGCCGCGATCCAGAAGAAGTGGTTCGGGGTCGAGATGGACGTGCCCGCCACGGTGACCGACCCGAACGTCTGACACCGGTTGCCTGAGTAAGTCCGGTGTTCAGCACGGCCGTCATCCTGAAGAGCCTGCCGCTGCTCCTGAAGGGCGCGGGCACGACCCTTTGGGTCTCGGCCGTGTCGCTCGGCATCGGCTTCGTGCTCGCGGTCGGCATCTGCCTGCTGCGGCTGTCGCACCGGCCCGGGCCGCGCCGGGCCGGCACGCTCTATGTCAGCTTCTTCCGCGGCGTGCCGCTGCTGGTGCAGCTGCTGCTGGTGTTCTACCTGCTGCCCTTCATCGGCATCGACGTGCCGCCGCTGGTGGCGGCGATCGCGGCGCTGGCGCTGTGCACCGCGGCCTATATGGCCGAGATCCTGCGCGGCGGCTTCCTCGGCGTGCCCGGGGGCCAGCTGGAGGCGGCGCGGCTGCTCGGCTTCCGGCCGTCCCAGGTGCTCTGGCGCATCCGGGTGCCGCTGGCGCTGCGCCTGACCATGCCGGCGCTGGTCAACGAGTGCACCATGATCCTGAAGGCGTCGTCGCTGATCTCGGTGGTCGGGGTGGCGGAGCTGACCCGGGTCAGCCAGAACGTCGTCGCCACCAGCTACCGGCCGCTCGAGATCTATCTCGCCGGCGGCGTGCTCTACCTGGTGCTGTGCCTCGCTTTGTCCGGCCTCGGCCTGTGGCTGCAGCGGCGGCTGGGGGCCGAGCGATGAGCTTCGATCCCGCCATCATCCTCGACCGCTGGCCCGAAGTGCTGTCCGGCCTCGGCGTCACCCTCGGCACCTGGATCGTGGGCGTCGCCATCGGCCTCGTCCTCGGCTTCGTCCTGGCGCTGATGCAGCGCGGCCTCGGCCGGGTGGTCCGCGCCGCGGTCCGGGTGGTGATCGAGATCGTCCGCGGCACGCCCTTCCTGGTGCAGCTCTTCATCCTCTATTACGGCGGTCCCGGCTTCGGCCTGGTGCTCGACCCGATCGAGGCCGGGCTGCTCGGCCTCGGCCTCTATGCCGGCGCCTATTTCGCCGAGATCTTCCGCGCCGGCTTCGAGGCGGTGCCGAAGGGGCAGGCCGAGGCCGCCGCCTGCCTCGGCATGGGCCGCGCCACCATCCTGATGCGGATCGTGCTGCCGCAGATGCTGGTGGTGATCCTGCCGGCCCTGGTCAACATGGTCATCCTCCTCAGCAAGGAGACTGCGATCCTGTCGATCGTCACCATTCCCGAGCTGACCTTCGTCATCCGCGGCATCGGCGCCGAGACCTTCGCCTTCGTCGAAACGACGCTGGCCCTGGCGCTGATCTACTGGGGCTTGGTCGAGGTCGCCGCCGGCTTCGGCCGCTGGGCCGAGCGCCGGGTCGGCCGCTTCCTGGTGCCGGCGTCATGACCCGGCGGGCCCTGATCCAGCTCAGCGGCGTCACCAAGCAGTTCGGGGCGACCCGGGTGCTGAAGGGCGTCGATCTCGAAATCGACCAGTCCGAGGTCGTCTGCATCGTCGGCCCCTCCGGCTCGGGCAAGAGCACGCTGCTGCGCTGCATGGTCTTCCTCGAGGAGCACGATGCCGGCGAGATCCGCATCGACGGCGAGCCGATCGGCTTCGTCACCAAGAACGGCAAGCGCCAGCGCATGGGCGAGGCCGGCATCCGCAAGGCGCGGCGCAATGTCGGCATGGTGTTCCAGCAGTTCAACCTGTGGCCGCACATGACGGCGCTCGGCAATGTCGCCGAGGCGCTGATCCGCGTCCGCCGGCTGCCCCGCGCCGAAGCGCAGCGCAAGGCCCAGGCCGCGCTCGACCGGGTCGGGCTGGCCGGCAAGGGCGGCGCCTACCCGTCGCAGCTCTCCGGCGGCCAGCAGCAGCGCGTGGCGATCGCCCGGGCGCTGGCGATGGAGCCGGAGATCATGCTGTTCGATGAACCGACCTCCTCGCTCGACCCGGAGCTGGTCGGCGAGGTGCTGGAGGTGATGCGCGCGCTGGCCCGCGACGGCATGACCATGGTGGTGGTGACGCATGAGATGGGCTTCGCCGCCCAGGTCGCCACCTCCGTCGTGTTCGTCGACGAGGGCCGGATCCTGGCCAAGGGGCCGCCGCGGCAGATCTTCCTCGAGGACGGCCATCCCCGGATCCGCCAGTTCCTCGACAATTACCGCCGGCGCAACGCCTTCTGGCAGGATGCGCCGGCCGAAGCAGTGGGAGGATGAGATGACCGAGACCCTGGGCCTGCCGATCGTCGATTTCGCGCCGGTGGTCGCCGGCGACCCGGCGGGCACGGCGGAGGCGGCGGCGCAGATCCATGCCGCCTGCACCCAGGTCGGCTTCTTCTACATCCGCAACCACGGCGTGCAGCAGGATGTGATCGAGGCGGCGGTCGCCACCATGCGGCGCTTCTTCGACCTGCCGGTCGAGACCAAGCGACAGGTCAAGGTCAACCAGCGCCACCGCGGCTTCCACGAGATCGGCGGGGCGCTGATGTATGGGGCGAAGAAGCCCGACTACAAGGAGTTCTTCTCGACCGGGCTGGAACTGCCGGAGGATGACCCGGATGTCCTGGCCGGCCAGGCGCTGCGCGGCCCGAACAACTGGCCGGCTTTCATGCCCGAGGTGCAGCGCGACTTCTACCGCTACTACGAGGCGATCGGGGAGTGCGGCGCCCATCTGCTGCGGGCCGTGGCCCTCAGCCTCGGCATCGCGCCGGACTTCTTCGCCGAGCGCTATACCAAGCGCATGCAGCGCACCCAGGCGGTGTTCTACCCGCCGCAGCCGTCCGATCTCGGCGCCGAGCAGTTCGGCGTGGCGCCGCACACCGACTACGGCTGCATCACTCTGCTGTGGCAGGACCAGACCGGCGGGCTGGAGGTCCAGCGCAAGGACGGGCAGTGGATCGACGCCGTGCCGGTCGATGGCACCTTCGTCATCAATATCGGCGACCTGCTGGCGCGCTGGTCGAACGACCGCTTCGCCTCGACCCCGCACCGCGTGGTGAACCGCAGCGGCCGCAAGCGCCTGTCGATCGCCACCTTCTACGACCCGACCTACACCGCTTCGGTCGATCCGCGCGATCTGAACCTGGGGGCAGGGGAGGAGCCGCACTACCCGCCGGTCGACGCCGGCGACTATATCGTCGGACGTATCAACGATTCCTTCAAATACCGGCAAAAGTCCTGACATAGGTTATTACACCGCGGACGGAATTGCGGTGACAGACTCACAATGATCGTGCATGAATTACAAAAATTGTGGCGACTCAATTAGGCGGCGTTTGGGTGTGATCGGGGGGCCGTGATCGGCCCGGATGCCGGAGTAGTATTTCGACCACCAACGTGTGGAGTGAACGCCATGGGGGCAAGGGCGTTTCGGATCGTTCTGGTGAAGCCGTCGCATTACGACGACGACGGCTATGTCATCCAATGGCGGCGTTCGACGATCCCGTCCAACAGCCTCGCCAGCGTCCACGGCCTGCTGACGGAATGCGCCGCGGAGCGGGTGCTGGGTCCGGATGTCGATATCGCCATCGAAGCCTATGACGAGTGCAACACCGTCATCGATGTCGCCGCCATCACGCGCCGCATCCGCGAGGCGGGGGCCGGCTTCGTGGCGCTGGTCGGCGTGCAGTCGAACCAGTATCCCCGCGCGCTCGATCTCGGGCGCCGGTTCCGCGCCGCCGGGCTGACAGTGGTGGTCGGCGGCTTCCACGTCAGCGGCTGCATCTCGATGCTGCCGGAGCTGCCGGCTGACCTGCAGCAGGCGCTCGACCTCGGCATCAGCCTCTATGCCGGCGAGGGCGAGGGCCGCCTCGGCGCCCTGCTGCGCGACATCGATGCCGGGCAGCTCAAGCCGATCTACAACTACCTCGCCGACATGCCTGAGATGGAGGCGGCGACGCTGCCGATCCTGCCGCGCGACGTGGTGCAGCGGATCGCCGGCCACTACACCAGCTTCGATGCTGGGCGCGGCTGCCCGTTCCAATGCTCGTTCTGCACCATCATCAATGTGCAGGGTCGGAAGTCGCGCTATCGCACCGCCGACGACGTCGAGGCGATCGTGCGCGCCAACCAGGCGCAGGGCGTCACCCGCTTCTTCGTCACCGACGACAATTTCGCCCGCAACCGCAACTGGGAGCCGATCCTCGACCGGCTGATCGAGCTGCGCGAGCAGCACCGCTTCCGGATCCGCCTGGTGCTGCAGGTCGACACGCTGTGCCACCGCATCCCGGGCTTCATCGAGAAGGCGGCGCGCGCCGGCTGCAACGCCGTCTTCATCGGGCTCGAGAACATCAACCCGGAATCGCTGCTCAACACCAAGAAGCGCCAGAACAAGATCTGGGAATACCGCGAGATGCTGCAGGCTTGGCGCCACCAGAAGGTGATGACCTGGGCCGGCTATATCCTCGGCTTCCCGACCGACACGCCGCAGACCATCGCCCGCGACATCGAGATCATCAAGCGCGAGCTGCCGATCGACATCCTCGAATTCTTCTGCCTGACGCCGCTGCCCGGCTCCGAGGACCACAAGAACCTGTATCTCAAGCAGGTGCCGATGGACCCGGACATGAACAAATACGACCTCGAGCATGTCTGCACCGGCCATGCGATGATGTCGAAGGAGGAGTGGGACGGCGTCTATCGCGATGCCTGGGCCCGCTACTACACCGACGACCATGTCGAGACGGTGCTGCGGCGCGCCGCGGTCAGCGGCCTCAGCCTCAAGAAGATCGCCGACATCCTCACCGTGTTCTCCGGCGCGTCGCGGATCGAGGGTGTGCATCCGCTCCAGTTCGGCTATGCCCGCCGCAAGCTCAGGACCCAGCGGCGGCATGGCCTGCCGATCGAGAACCCGCTGATCTTCTATCCCCGCCGCGCCGCCGAGTTCGTCACGGTGGCCGCGCAGTGGCTCACCCTGCTCCGGCGCTATCGCGCCATCATGAAGCGGGTGCAGGCCGATCCGGCGGCTGCGGCCTACACGGACGAGGCGCTGCGGCCGCCCGCGCCGGACCATGCGGTGGACGATTTCGTCAAGGTGTTCGCCGACAAGATCCCGCACACCCACGGCGCCCCGGTGCTGCAGGCGAGCGTGGGGGGCTGATCCCGGACGGGAAAGGCCCTCAGACCGGCGCGGCCACGTATTCCCGGTCGACCGAGGAGTCGTGCATGCGGGGATCGAAGCCGTAGATGTGCAGCGAGATCGCGATCGCGCCGCTGTCATTGACCATCTGATGGATGTTGGGGCCTGACGTCGCCAGACACGCGATGTCGCCCGGCCGGTGCACGGTTTCCCAGATCTTCGCCACCCGCACCTGGTCCAGCGCCCGGAAGCGGAACTCGGTCAGGCGGCCGCTGACGATGCCGAAGGCGCAGGAGCAGTGATGGTCATGGATCGCCGTCCGGGCGCCGCGGTCCCAGACCAGGGCCCAGACGCTGCTCTCGGCATCGCTCCACAGTAGGGTTCGGGCGTAGCTGCCGGGCCGGCGCTCCAGGTCGAGATCGCAGATCAGCTCGGGATGGGCCACGACATGCTCCAGCACCGCCTGCGGCGATCCGCCGAAATCCGGCAGGCCCTTTGGCATCAGGCCGCTCCACCGGGCGGTGGGCCGCAAGGTCTCTGCTGCAGCTGCGTGGGTCATGGTCCGGCCTGCCTCTCCAAACATGACAACAGTGTATGCCGGGCCGGCGGGAAGCGGCTTGCGTTGTTGCCGGAAACAGGCTGGTCGATGGAAAGGGATTTTCCGGTTTCGCCATTCTGGTAGAAATTGGTTCCGGGATCGGCTTTTCGGGCGATGTCGCCCATGCGCCGCGCAGACAGGAGCCCGGGCCATGGCCCCGCCGACATCGCTCAAGCTCGACGAGATCGACCTCAGGATCCTGAAGGCGCTGCAGGCGGATGCGACGATCGCGCTGGCCGACCTCGCGGCCAAGGCCGGCATCTCCGCCACGCCGTGCTGGCGCCGTGTGCAGAAGCTGGAACAGGGCGGCATCGTCCGCAAGCGCGTGGCGCTGCTCGACAAGGCGGCCCTCAATGTCGGCGTGACGGTGTTCATCGCCGTGCGGACCAACCAGCACACGGTCGAGTGGCTCGAGCGCTTCAGCAGCGCCGTGCGCGACCTGCCGGAGGTCGTGGACGTCTATCGCATGAGCGGCGAGATCGACTACCTGCTCAAGGCCTATGTCGCCGATATCGGCAGCTACGACGCGCTGTACCGGAAGATCATCGCGCGCATCGAGCTGGCGGACGTCACCTCGATGTTCGCCATGGAGGAAATCAAGTCGACGACCGAGATCCCGCTCACCTTCGTCGTCCCCTGACCCGGCCGGCATCCACACAAAAACAAGCCGCGGGGGACCGCGGCTTGGTTGAGGTCGTTAGGAAGCGGAAGGGTGCAGAAGGTACTGCACGAACGACTATACCATAGATTCAGCAAATGTGGAGTGTTTTTCTAAAGGATCGGCGCGAGGTCATTGATCGGACAAAGAAAATCGCCGTACAATTCAGCTTGTATTTGGTGATCAATACTATAGGCGCCGATGTTGATGTTATGCGGCGAATTTTCTTCCTAAAGACCTGATTCGGAACGAATTTACGGGGCCGATTTCGGTACCGGTACGGTCAGGGTGGTGCGGGTGCCGCCGTTGCGGACGATGGTCAGCGTGCCGTCCAGGCGGCGGACCATGGCCTCGACCAGGGTCATGCCGAAGCCGCGGCGGCTGCCGTCGTCGGGCCGGCCGTCATCGACGATGGTCAGGGTCAGGCTGTCGTCGTTGGTGCGGTGCAGCGACACGGCGATGCGGCCGCCGCGGCCGTCGCGGAAGCCGTGTTTCAGGCTGTTGGTCACCAGCTCGTTGACGATCAGGCCGAGATGGATGGCGTTGTCGAGCGGGATCTGCTGCCGCGGCGCCTCGACCGTCAGCGCCACCGGGCCGGTGCCGGCGGCGAAGGCGGATTGCAGATGGGCACACAGGTCCTGGACATAGCCGCCGGCGTCGATATGGGACAGGTCGTCCGAATGGTACAGCTTCTGATGCACCAGGCTCAGCGACTGGATGCGATGGCCGACCACGGCCAGCTCCTCCCGCACCGCCGGCTCGGTGGCGCGCGAGGCCTGCAGGTTGAGCAGGCTGGAGATGATCTGCAGGTTGTTGTTGACGCGGTGATGCACCTCGCGCATCAGCACGTCCTTCTCCTCCAGGCTGGCGCGCAGCGCCCGCTCGACCTCGCGCAGCTGGGCGTTGGCGGCGATCAGCTGCTCCTCGCGCTGGCGCAGCTCGGTCAGGCTGGCGATCTGCTCCACGGTCTGGCGGTGCACCTCCTCGAAAGGATCAACGCCGGTCTCGTCCGCCAGTGCCGCCATGGTCCGGTGTGCCAGCGCCGTCGGCTCGCTGCCGGCGCTGGCCGGCAGCTCCTTGCGCATCACCAGGCGGACCACGCCGCGGGCGTGGCGCAGCTCGACCCAGTCCATCAGGGCCCGCACCGCCGCAGTGTCCATGCGGGGCCGCTGCGGCTGCCCCTGGGCCGCCGGCCGGCGCGGCGCGGCCAGCACCATCTCCAGCGCCATCGGCGGGCCGGCGGTGACCAGCAGCGACAGGTTGGCCTGCTCGAAGCGGGCCAGGAAGCTGCGGGTCATGGCCGAGGCGGCGGCGACGATCCGCACCCGGTCGCGGCCATCGAAGCCGAGCTCGGTCGCCACCAGCCGGACACGCTGCCGGGCCGCGATCACGTCGCGCTCCTCGCGGGTGTCGATGGCGGTGATCAGGGCGGTGGTCATGGTGGAGCCGCCGCTCGATCCGGTCGCCATCCCGGCGTCAGGCCGGCGCGAACGGCGGATGCATCGCCAGGGCCTGGCCGATCACCGAAACCAGCGCCTCGGGCTTGAACGGCTTGGTGACGACGAAGGTCGGCTCCAGCCGCTCGCCGGTCAGCAGCCGCTCGGGGAAGCCGGTGACGAAGACCACCGGCACCGAGATGCCGGTGAGGATGTCCTGCACCGCCTCGATGCCGCTGTCGCCGCCCTTGAGCTGGATGTCGGCCAGCACGATGTGCGGCGATGCGCGCTTCGCCAGGGCCACCGCCTCGGCATGGTCGGCCGCGGTGCCGCAGACGGTGTGGCCCATCTCCTCGACGATGCGGGCGATGTCCATGGCGATCAGCGGCTCGTCCTCGACGATCAGGATGCGGGCGGGGTGCTGGCGCTGCATCTCCTTGCGGGCGGCGTCCAGCTGGTCGCGCACCTCTGACTCGGGCAGGTGCAGGATGAAGCCGACATCCTCGAAGGAGAAGCCCTCGAGCGAGACCAGCAGCAGCACCTGGCGCTGCGTCGACGTCAGCTGCGACAGCCGGGCCTCCACCGGCACCAGCCCCTCCAGCGGCGCCGCGTCGTCTCCGTCGGTGGCGTGCAGCAGGGTACAGACGTCGTGGAACACGGCGAACAGCTGGACCCGCAGGTTGCCGTCCGCCGGGACGCGCTGGGGATCTTCCAGGATCGCCTCCAGGAAGATCCGCATGTACTGGTCGCCCCGCTCCTGCGACCCGACCAGGGCCCGGGCATAGCGCCGCAGGTAGGGCAGGTGCTTCAGGATCTCTTGCGAAGTGCCGGTCATCGCGTCCACCTTCGGAATACGGAAGGGCTTGCCCGTCCAGCGCTATGCTTAGCCGCCGCCGCCCCGGATCGCAATCCGTTCCATTGCCGCAGAACTGGCCCGCGGGCAAGAGGTGGCACAGGAACTTCCATCTTGGTCGGGGATTGGTAATGTAGCGTGCCATCACTGGCCGAAGCAGAGCGGGATCGAGCGTTGATGAATCGACGGCGCGGCGAGAAGACGCGGAGGCGGGAAGCGGGTCCGCGGTCGGCCGACCCCGGCCGGCCGGCACCGGACCGCCTGAAGCGGCCGCCGCAATTCGACAATTGGCTCTCGCAGCAGCTGCGGTCGCTGTACGATCCGGTGCTGGAGGAGCCGCTGCCGGACGATCTGATGCGGATGCTCGAGGACGGCGCCAAGCACCCCGACAAACCGAAGGAGGACGAGGATCGCTGATCCAATCAGGCCGGGCGGATGGCGGAAAGGCCGAATTTCTGCCTTATTCAGTGCCGACAGTTCCGGCCGCACCGCCATCGATCCCGCGCGGGCGGCCCAGCCATCGGCGTCAACCCAGCCGCCGGCGTCAACAAGGAGGGGAATGTGCCATTCGACTTTCACGCTGAGCTGACCCGGGCGATCCCGCATCTGCGGGCCTTCGCGCGTTCGCTCAGCGGTGATGCGGATCGCGCCGATGATCTGGTCCAGGACGCGATCCTTCGCGCGCTCCGGGCCGAGACCCAGTTCACGCCGGGCACCAACTTCCGGGCCTGGATCTTCACGATCCTGCGCAACCAGTATGTCAACCAGCTGCGGCGTCGGAAATTCGTGGCCGAGCCGAAGGACGGGGTCGATCTCGACCTGCTCTGGGTGCCGCCGTCGCAGGACTCCAAGCTGGAGTTCCAGGATTTCCGCCGGGCGCTGATGCTGCTGACGCCCGACCAGCGCGAGATCCTGCTGATGGTCGGCGCCTCGGGCTTCAGCTACGAGGAAGCGGCGGAGATCTGCAACTGCGCCGTCGGCACGGTGAAGAGCCGCCTGTCCCGGGCCCGGCGCGAGCTGTCGAGGCTGCTTGGCGCGGGGCGAGGATTGGCGAGACGAGGCGACTTCGCAGGCGAGCGGCGCGGACGCGGAACCGCCGCGGCGCCGGCGAAAATGACGGCCCCTCGTCTCGCCGTGCAGCCCGCGTCGCGGCGGTTGGCGTAGCGGCCGTCGCGGAGTCGTTTTTGTGCGGTGAAGCGGGCGGCCCCCGGGCCGCCCGTTCCGTTTCGGGGAGGGGCGAAAGGGCTTTTCCCGTCCCCTCATTGTCATGCCCGGGCTTGACCCGGGCATCCAGAGGCTGTCGATGCAGCACTCGGTGGCCCCTGGATTGCCGGGTCAAGCCCGGCAATGACAGGAGAGGAGAGGCGCAGCACCCTAGAAGCGCCTACGGCTACAAGCTCCTACGGCTTTCCCGGCTCGCGCGCGGTCATCTCCCCGACGATCGGGCTGGTCGCCGGGCGGTTGACGAAGGGCTCGCGCGCCGCTGCCGGCAGGGCCTGGCGGCGGGTCATGCGCCAGGCGGTGAAGATCGCGGTGACGGTGGCGATGGCGGCGCCGTGCAGGAACAGCCCCTGCGGCCCGACCCAGCCCATCACGGTCGACGCCACCAGCGGCCCGGCGCAGGCGCCGACGCCCCAGCACAGCAGCAGGCTGCTCGACAGCGCCACGGCGGTGCCGCGCGGCGCCAGGTCGTTGGCATGGGCGACGCAGATGCCGTAGGTCGAGATCGAGGCCGCGCCCCACAGGCCGAACAGCACCGCCAGCAGCCAGTCGGAATCCGGCCGCGCCAGGGCCAGCGCCAGCGACACCAGGATGGTGACGACGCTGGCGCCGAGCATGACGCTGCGCCGGTCGATCCGGTCGGACAGCCGGCCCAGCGGCCATTGCGCCAGCAGGTTGCCGACCTGCGACATCGCCGGGATGGCGCCGGCGAGGCCGACGCCGAGCCCGACCTGCAGCCCCCAGATCGGGCCGATCGAGGCGACGGCGCTGTTGATCAGCCCGCTGGAGACGCAGCCGATCACCGCGGCCGGCGCGATCCGGTACAGCTGGCGCAGCGGCAGGGTGCGGATGGCGGCGATCGACGGTGTCGGCGCCCGGGTCATCGCCACCGGGATCAGCGACATCGAGTAGAAGGCCGAGGCGATCATGAACAGCCCCAGCACCACCGGCCCGCCGGTCATCAGCAGCACGAACTGGCCGCCGACCAGCGCCACCTTCTGGACGATGGTGTAGACCGAGAACACCCGGCCGCGATGGGCGTTCGGCGTCATCTCGTTCAGCCAGCTCTCGGCCACGGTGAACAGCCCGGCGGAGCAGAAGCCGGTGACCAGGCGCAGCGCCATCCACCAGGCCGGGTCGGCGGCGATGGTGAAGCTCAGCGCCGTCACCGAGGTCGCGGCGGCATAGGCGGCGAAGGCGCGGATGTGCCCGACCGCGCCGATGATCCGGGTCGACAGCACGCAGCCCAGCAGGAAGCTCAGCGAATGCGCCGTCGCCACCGCGCTGAAGGCCTGGATCGAATACCCGGCCTGGGTCAGCGAGATCGGCAGGATGGTGACCAGGATGCCGTTGGCGATCTGCAGGACGGAGATGCCGAGGATGATGGCGGCGACGGGCAGGTAGAGTGCGGGCATGATCCAGGCGGCGCGGGGCGTTTCCTGCAGGCAAGCGCGGCCCGGCGAGGCCTGTCAAACGGCGTGATCGAAGGGCAGCCCCGATGTGTCCGGCATGGCCCGATCGGGGAGGTTCCGGCCGGCGCGCCATCGGGCTAGGGTGGCGGGGCACAACCCTGGGAGAGGGCATGCGGGGGGCGGTTGCAACCGGATTCGGGCCGTGGAAGCTGCAGGTCGTGGTGGCGGCGGTGTTCGCCGTCATCGTCCTGGCGATCGCCGGCGGTCTGATCTGGTACAACAACGGCGAGGTGAGGCGGCTCGTCCGCGCCGATGCCAGCACCCGCTTCGACCGGGTGGTCGACCGGGTGCGGGACGAGTTCAAGAAGGGGCTGCAACTGGCCGAGGTGGTGCTGGACACCTCCACCCTGACGGTCGAGACCGACGTGCCGGAAGACCATCTGGGCGCGGTGATGGTCGGCACCCTGCGCGACCTGGAGAAGGTGCTGCCGGCCGCCTCCTCCTTCTTCGTCGCCTGGAACGACGGCCGCTTCGTCATGGCGCAGTCGCTGGCGACGGCGCGGTTGCCGGAGGTGGAGGCTGCCGGGCTGCCCGGGGCGACCTATGTGCTCGAATTCGTCGACCGCCGCCCGGCCGGCGCGGTCGTGCGCTGGGTCGTGACCGATGCCCGGGGCGGACCGATGGGTCAGCCCGCCACGGCGTCGACCGATTTCGATCCACGGACCCGGCCCTGGTACAGACAGGCCTTCGCCACCACCGGGGCGATCGTCACCGAGCCCTATCGCTTCGCCAACATGAACCAGGTGGGACTCACTTTGGCGCGGAAGTCCCGGTTGGCCGGCGATGTCGTGTTCGGGATCGACATCGGCCTGGCCAGCGTCGACCGCACCCTGGAGGCGCTGCGCCGGGAGCACGGCCTCGATCTGGTGGTGTTCAGCCGGGCCGGAGAGCTGATCGCCCATCCCGAGGGCGTCCGCTTCCGCGCCGAGTTCCGGGAGGCGCGGGCGGAGCATCTGCCGCTGCTGACCGAGCTGGACTCGCCGCTCCTGGCCGAGCTCTACCGCAGCTTCCAGGCGGTCGGCACCGGCCGGAACTTCACCGGCCAGCTCGACGACGACTCCTATCTCGAACGCTTCGAGCTGATCGCCTCCAACATGCCCGACGTGGTGCTCGGCATCGCCTATCCCTACGACCTGGTGGTCGGGCCGGCCGACCGCATCCGCTACATCTCGCTCCTGATCGGCGTCGGCGCCACCATCCTGGCGCTCGGCATCGTCCTGGCCGCGGCGCGGGCCCTGGCGCGACCGCTGCGCCGGGTGACGGGGGATCTGGGCCGGATCATGCGCTTCGATTTCCATGGCAGCGCCCAGGCCCAATCGCGGATCGAGGAGATCCGGTCGCTGTCCTCGGCGATCGACGTGCTCGGCCTCACCCTGCGGACCTTCGCCGCCTACGTCCCGGGCCAGATCGTCCGCGGCATCCTCGGCCAGACGCTGGTGCCGGCGCTGGGCGGGCGGCGCCAGCCGGTCACCGTGCTGTTCTCCGATGTCGCCGGCTTCACTGCGATGGCCGAAGGCCTGCCGCCGGAGGAGCTGATGGAGCGCACCTCGCGCTATTTCAGCGCGCTGGGGGAGGAGCTGATCGCCGGCGGCGCCACCATCGACAAGTACATCGGCGACAGCGTCATGGCGTTCTGGAACGCGCCCGAGGAACAGCCCGACCATGTCCGCCTGGCCTGTCTCGGCGCGCTCAGGGCCGCGGCGCGGGTCGACCGGCTGAACGCCGAGTTCGAGGCCGAGGGCGGCGTGCCGATGCCGACCCGCTTCGGCCTGCACACCGGCGAGGCGGTGGTCGGCAATGTCGGCTCGGTCGACCGGATGAACTACACCGCTCTCGGCCACACCGTGAACGTGGCGGCGCGGCTGGAGGCGCTGGGCAAGATCCACGGCACCACCATCCTGGTCAGCGAGGCGGTGCGGCAGGAGGCGGGCGAGGGGTTCGAGTTCCGCTTCGTCGGCAACGAGGTGCCGCGCGGGGCCCGCGAGCCGGTGCCGATCTACAGCCTGGTTGGTCTGCGCGGGGAGACGGACCCTCAGGGTTGAGGGCCGACATAGCGGGCCCGAGGCCGGATCAGCCGGGCGGCGGCGTACTGCTCCATCACATGCGCCATCCAGCCGACGCTGCGGCCGAGGGCGAACACCGCCAGCGGCGCCTCCGGCGGCAGGCCGATCAGCCGGGCGGCCAGCACCAGGGCGAAGTCCATGGTCGGGCGCTCGCCGGTCAGGTCGAACACGGTCTCGACCAGGGTCTCGGCGACCGCCAACTCCGGCCTGTCCGGCAGGATGGCGACGATGCGGTCCAGCAGGTGCTGGCCGCGCGGATCGCCGTCGGGATACAGGGGGTGGCCGAAGCCGGGCAGGTCCTCGCCGTGCTGCAGCCGCTCCACCACCAGGCGGCGGGCGTCGGCGGCGCCCAGCGCCAGCTCCAGGAAGGTGCCGGTGCGGGCGCTCAGGCCGCCATGCAGCGGGCCGTTCAGCGCCGCCAGGCCGGCGGCGACCGCGGCATGCGGCGAGGCGCCGGTCGAGGCGGCGATGCGGGCGGCGAAGGTCGAGGCGGTCAGCTCGTGGTCGGCGCACAGCACCAGGGCCCGGCGCAGCAGGTCGGCGGCGCCGGCAGGAGCCCCCCAGGCCTCGGCCAGATCCTCATGCGCCGGCGCGGCCGAGGCCGGGCGCCGCAGCATCACCGCGGTCAGCCAGCGCAGCAGCCGCGCCCCGGTGCGCTGCAGCCCGGCGGCGGAGCGGGCGAGGGCGCGGTCGTCCTCGACGCCGAGCGCCGGCAGCACCGCCATCGCCCGCTCCAGCGGCGGCAGCGCCACTGCCTGCTCGGTGATGCGCGCGGCGTTGGGCGGCAACGGTGCCACCGGCGCGGCGAAGGGGTCGTCGGCGGCGACCGACCACAGCAGCCCGGCGACGCTTTCCAGCGTCGCGCTCTCGGCCAGCCGCACCGCGTCCCGGCCGCGATAGTACAGCCGCCCGCCGGCCACCAGGGTGATCGCCGATTCCAGCACCGGCTGGCCCCAGTACAGCGGCGGCGGCGCGGTCTCGGGTTCTGACTTCCGCGCCAGCCGGCGGATGTCGGCGGCGGCGTAGCGGCGCTGGCGGCGGCCGGGCTCGGCGATCGACCGGATCATGCCGCGGCTGACATAGGCATACAGCGTCGCCAGGCTGACCCCCAGCTCCGCCGCCGCCTCGCTCGCCGACAGGGTGGGTTCCTGGATCATGGAAGGGCGAAGATATCAATTGTTTGCCCGCGCCTCCCTTTATTGTCATTGCCGGGCTTGACCCGGCAATCCAGGTTTCTCCCCGCTCTCTCGGTGTCCAACGGATGTACTACGTCTACATCATGGCCAGCAGTCGCAACGGGACGCTCTATATCGGCGTCACCGGCGATTTGGCCCGTCGCGTCTATCAGCACCGGATGGACGAGGTCGACGGCTTCACCAAGCGCTATGGCGTGAGGATGCTTGTTCATGTGGAAGCCTTCGATTGGATCGAGGAAGCGATCCGGCGGGAGAAGTCGCTCAAGAAATGGCCGCGGCGCTGGAAGCTCGCTTTGATCGAGCGGCAGAATCCGGAGTGGCGGGATCTGTATGGGGACCTCGCATAGAGGCCGGGTCGGGCTGCGGCAGTCCCTGGATCGCCGGGTCAAGCCCGGCGATGACAGATTGGGAGATTGCTTGAAGGCTTCTTGCTGGTACGTCATTCAGATACGTTGATCGCATCTATCAAGATTGACAACCTATCCCTGCAGCTCGACCTTTTGTGCATCTGCGAAGAAGGAGGTCGAGATGACGACAGGACTGGACGGAATCGTCGCCGCCGAGACGGTGATGAGCCTGGTCGACGGGCAGCGCGGCGTGCTGGTGATCCGCGGCCTGCCGGTCGAGGAGGCGGCCCGGACGCTCGATTTCGAGGGCGTGCTGGCGCTGCTGTGGGACGGCTTTGCCGACACCGCCGATCTCAAGGCCCGGCTCGGCGCCGCCCGCGCCGCCGCCTTCCGCCATGTGCCGCGGCTGCTGCCGGCGGCGGCCGGGCTGCCGCCGATCGACGGTCTGCGGGCGATGATCGCCGGCCTGGCGGACGACGAAGACGGCACCCCGCTCGGCCTGGTCGCGGCCATGCCGGTGTTCCTGGCGGCGCTGGTGCGCCAGGCCCAGGGCAAGCCGACGGTCGCCCCCGACCCGAAGGCCGGCCACGCCGCCGACCTGCTGCGCATGCTGGCGGACAAGCCGGCCGACCCGGATCTGGCGCGGGCGCTCGACGCCTATCTCGTCACCGTGTCCGACCACGGCCTGAACGCCTCGACCTTCGCCGCCCGCGTCGTGGCCTCGACCCTGGCCGGCACGGCGGCCTCGGTCACCGCCGCGCTCTGCGCCCTCAAGGGCCCGCTGCATGGCGGCGCGCCGGGGCCGGTGCTGGACATGCTCGACGCCATCGGCACCGCCCGGGCCGCGCCCGCTTGGATCGAGGCGGAGCTCACGGCCGGCCGCCGGCTGATGGGCTTCGGCCACCGCATCTACCGCACCCGCGACCCGCGCGCCGATGTGCTGAAAACGGTGGTGGCGGGCTTGTCCAGCCCGCGCATCGCGCTGGCCGAGGCGGTGGAGAAGGCGGCGCTGGCGGCGCTGCACAAGCACAAGCCGGACCGGCCGCTCGACATCAATGTCGAGTTCTACACCGCCCTGGTGCTCGACGCCGTTGGGCTCGACCGGTCGCTGTTCACCCCGGCCTTCGCCATCGGCCGCGTCGCCGGCTGGACCGCCCATATCCTGGAGCAGGAGCAGTCCGGCCGGCTGCTGCGGCCCGACAGCCGCTATGTCGGCCCGCAGCCCAGCCTGGCGGCGTAGCGGCTAGACGAACGCGAAGTCGCTCGCCACCAGCGCGGCGTGGTCGACGCCGAGCAGGATCAGCTTGTCGTCGGCGTCGAGCGTGATCACGGTGCCGTCCGCGCCGTAATCGGCGGCATGCGCCATGACCTCGGCGAAGCTGGCGAACACGTCGCGGTCGAACAGGACCACGTCGCCGCCCGCATGGTCGAAATCGGTCACCACGTCGCGGCCGAAGCCGGGCTGGATCACAAAGGTGTCCGCCCCGGCGCCGCCGGTGATGCGGTCGTCCCCGGCGCCGCCATAGATCCGGTCGTTGCCGCTGCCGCCGGAAATCACATCATTGCCGTCGCCGCCGACCAGCCGGTCGTCGCCGCCCAGCCCGCCGAGCCGGTCGTCCCCGGCGCCGCCGCGCAGGGCATTGGCCGCGGCATCGCCCTCCAGCCGGTCGGCGAAGGCGCTGCCCAGCAGGTTCTCGATGCCGGAATAGGTATCGCCGGCGGCGGCGCCGGTGTTGCCGGCCGGCCGGTCGAGGCTGGCCTGCACCCCGGCGAGGCTGGTGGCATAGCCCGCCGCGTCGATGCCGTCGCCGCCATTGAGGTGGTCCGCCCCGGCGCCACCCTCCAGCAGGTCGTCGCCGGCGCCGCCGCTCAGGCTGTCGTCGCCGAGCCCGCCGGCGAGATAGTCCTTCCCGGCGCCGCCGTCGGCGATGTCGTTCGCCGCGCCCAGCAGCAGCACGTCCGGCCCGGCGGTGCCGTCATGGGTCGGCGCGCCGTTCTCCTGCAGATAGACGTCGGAGCTGGTGTTGGTGTCGCCCGGCGCCAGCGCGTCGTCGGTGGCGATCACGGTGACGCTGCCATCGGCCGTGGTGTCGGTGGCCAGCGCGCCGCTGACCGAGTGCTGCCCGGTGGTGTCGTCGTCGACCGTCAGCTGGCCGTCGACGACATGCACATGGTAGCGCGGGCCGTCATATTCGGAATCGCCGCCGAGGAAGGTGTTCGCGCCGGCGTCGAGGTCGCGCAGATACCAGCCGTCGCCGGTGCCGTCGGTGCTGTCCTGCCGCCACACGGCGTATTTCGCATCCTCGGTCAGCGTGACGTCATAGGCGTCCTGCAGCACGGTGCGGTCGCCGGCCTCGGTCCGGTACAACACCACCGGATGGAAGGTGTAGCCCTCGGCGCCGTAATACACTTCGGAGAACCAGGCGGCCGCGCCGTTCGCCAGCATCACCGGGCCGCCGTCGAATTCATAGGCGTCGCCATGGGTGCTGCCGACGCTGACGCTGGTGCCGTCGGCCAGGTTCTTCAAAGTGATGCCGTCGGCGCTGTAGATGCCGTTATAGGCGTCGGCCCAGACCACCCAATGGCCGTCGCCGGAGATCAGCGGGCCTTCCCGCTCGATCGCCGGGTCCGCCGGATCGCCGGAGACGCGGCTGTAGGAGTCGTCTGCCCCGACCACCAAATTCAGGGTGGTGCGGTCGTCCGGCACGCCGGGGCCGCCGGCGCGCAGCACGATGGTGCCGAGCGTGGGGTCGGCATAGGCGTGCGACAGGTGGATCGAGCTGCTGCCCGGCTCGACCTGATAGAGCTGCAGCGGCGAGCCGTCGCCCCAGTTGACCACGAGCCGGGTGGCCCCGTTCAGGGCGACGTCGAGGCCCAGATCCTGGCCGTCGGTCGGGTCGGGCGAATAGGCGACATCGGTGATGAGCGTCATCGGAACCCTCCGGATGGGAATCGGGTTCACGTCCCCGCAGGCGAGCGAACCCCCAGCTGTCCCCCTTTTGGGAATCTTATCAGATCGCCATGGGATCGGACATCCACGCCGGAGGTTTCGATCGAAAAAGAAGGTTTCGTTCGCTTGTGCCGAAGGGCGGGTGAAGATTCCATTGCGACCCCGGAGGCGAAGCCTGGCTGCGTCCGGATGCCCGTGGCGGGGAAGGGCAGGGGAAGCTGGCGGATGCGGTGCTCTGGCGCCGGGCGGATGCGGCCGCGGCTCGGGCACAGCTCCCGCACGGGGCAGCTGCCGCAGCGCGGCCGCCGGTCGGTGCAATGGTCGTGGCCCAGGCGCTTGACCAGCCAGTGATGCCGCTCGATCCGGTCGTTGTCCCACTCCGCTGGCAGCATCGCCAGCAGCGGCGCGTGCGCCGCCTCGGCGCCGGCGCGGCGGGAAATCAGGGCGAGCCGCTTGGCGATGCGGTGATGCCCGGTCGACACCGGCAGGGCGCGCAGCCGCAGCCGGCTGAACAGCAGCACGCACGCGGCCGTCTTCGGGCCGACGCCCGGCAGCCGTTGCAGCCAGGCGGTCGCGTCCTCGACGCCGAGCCCGGCCAGGAAATCCAGCTCCAGCCGGCCGCGGGCGGCCTGCAGCGCCCGCAGCGCGTCCTGCAGCGTCTGCGCCTTGCGGTCGGGCCAGGTGGTGCGGCCGATCAGCCGCTCGATCACCGCCGGGTCGGCGTCGAGCAGGTCCTGCCAGCGCGGAAAGCGGATGCGCAGCACCCGATGGGCGGCCATCGCCACCTCGTCCAGGGTGCGGGCGGACAGGAGGGCCAGCACCAGCACCTCGACCGGGTCCGGATACAACCAGCGCGGCGGCGGCCCGAAAGCCGCGGCCAAAGCGGCATCGATCCGGATCAGGCGGGCGGTGGCAGGCATGGTATCGACCATGCCTGTACGCTAGAACAAAATAAGAACGAAAGCGAGTCGGATCGGATGAATGGGCCTTCCCAATCCCAAACCGTCATTGCGAGCCCCGCCATTTACGCCAATTGGGGGGGCGTGGCCATCCAGCGGCTCGATCTCTGGATGGCCACGGCGCTGTGCGCCTCGCCATGACGGCTTTTATTCGAAGCCCCGTCGCCTCACCACGCCGTATACCCGCCATCCGGCCCCAGGATGGCGCCGGTGAAGAAGCCGGAGGCGTCGGCGGCCAGGAACAGGGCGGTGGCGGCGATCTCCCAGGGCTCGCCGCAGCGGGCCATCGGCGTCATCTCGATCCACTGGTCGTACCACTCCTTCTTGGTGCGGCCGGCCAGGGTCATGTCGGTGGCGATGTAGCCGGGGGCGATGGCGTTCACCCGCACCCCGTGCGGCGCCCATTCGCAGGCCAGCGACTTGGTCAGCAGGTGCACCGCGGCCTTGCTGGCGTTGTAATGCGCCTGGCCCTGCGGCTTGTTGACGATGATGCCGGACATCGAGCCGATGTTGACCACGCTGCCGCGCTTCGCCGCCACCATGTGCTTGCCGAAGGCGCGGGCGCACCAGAAGACGGCGTTGACGTTCAGGTCCATGACCTTGCGCCATTCTTCGTCGCTGGTCTCCAGCGCGTCGCTGTTGCGGGCCATGCCGGCATTGTTGACCAGCACGTCGACCCGGCCGAGCCGCGACTGCACGTCGTCGGCCGCCTTGGTCACGGCGTCGGGATCGGTGACGTCCAGCTTGATGAACTCGCCGCCCACGGCCTTGGCGGTGTCGGCGCCGATATCCGCCAGGATCTCGGCCACCACCACCTTGGCGCCGGCCTCGGCCAGCGCCTCGCAGGTGGCCCGGCCGATGCCGCGGCCGCCGCCGGTCACCACCGCCACGCGGCCGGAAAGGTCGAATTTCTCGCGGTACATGGTCCTCTCCATCACATCGGAATCAGTTCGGAATCAGGTCGACCGCCCGGTCGGCCACCGCCAGCACCGGGGCGTTGGTGTTGCCGCTGGTCACCCGCGGCAGGATCGAGGCGTCGATGACGCGCAGCCGCTCCACCCCGCGGACACGCAACTCGCGGTCGACCACCGCCATCGGGTCATCGTCCCGGCCCATGCGGCAGGTGCCGACCGGGTGGTAGTTGGTCTTCACCGTGCGCCGGCAATGCGCGGCCAGGTCGTCGTCGCTGGTGGTGGCGTCGCCGGGGAAGATCTCGCCGGTCACCATCCGTCCCACCGGGTCGGCCGCCAGCACCCGGCGGGCGAAGCGCAGCCCGGCGACGGACAGGCGCAGATCCTCCGGGTCGCCGAAGAAGGCGCAGTCGATCAGCGGCGGGTCGGCCGGGTCGGCGGAACGCAGCGCCACCGACCCGCGCGCCTTCGGCCGCATCAGGCAGGCGTTCAGCGTCACCCCGTCGGTCGGCGCCACGCCGGTGACGTCGCGGTCGAGATAGACGGTCGGCACGCAGTACAGCTGCAGCTTCGGGTCGCTCTGGTCCTCGCCGTCCGGGTCGATGAAGGCGCAGGCCTCGACGCCGGTCGTGGTCACCGGGCCGGACTTGAACATCAGGTATTGCAGCCCGGCCAGGATCATCGGCAGGCCGCGGTCCTGGCCGAAATAGCCATAGGCGCCGTTGGTGGCGGCCACCACCGGCACCTCGTGATGGTCCTGCAGGTTGGCGCCGACGCCGGGCAGGTCGGCCTTGACCTGGATGGCGTGCCGGCCCAGGGCCTCTGCCGGGCCGATGCCGCTGAGCATCAAGAGCTTGGGCGAGGCATAGGCGCCGGCGGCCAGGATCACCTCGGCCCCGGTGGCGCGGTGGCTCTGCCCGTCCTTGACGTAGTCGACGCCGGTGGCGCGGCCGCGCTCGACCAGGATGCGGGTGACCACGGCGCCGGTCTCGACCGTCAGCTTCGGGTCGCGCAGCACCGGCGCCAGGAAGGCGGCGACGGCGCTGCAGCGGGTGCGGGTGGCGGCGTCGATGGTGTGCTGCATGAAGCCGACGCCGGCCTGCTCGCCGCCGTTGAAGTCCGGCCGGTAGGGCACGCCCAGGCCCTGCAGCGCCTGGACGAAGGCGCGGCTCATCGCGCAATGCTGGCCCAGATGCGAGACCTTCAGCGGCCCCTCGGTGCCGTGGAAGGGCGCGCCGAGATGGTCGTTGCCCTCCTGCTTGACGAAATAGGGCAGCAGGTCGTCCCAGCCCCAGCCGGAGCCGCCGCCGAGCTCGGCGTCCCAGCCATCGTAGTCCTGTGGCCGGCCGCGCATATAGACCATGGCGTTGACCGCGCTGCCGCCGCCCAAGAGCTTGCCGGTCGGGATGATCGGCGCGCGGCCGCCCAGCTGCTGCTGCGGCACGGTCTGGTTCAGGGTCAGATAGGTGTCCTGGTTCAGGAACTTCATGTAGCCGGCGGGCATGTCGAGCAGGCGGCTGCCGCGCCGCCCGCCGGCCTCCAGCAGCAGCACCCGGGCCCGCCGCTCGGTCACCAGCCGGCTGGCGACGACGCACCCCGCGCTGCCGCCGCCGACGATGATGACGTCGTAGCCATCGGCCATGGCTACTTCACCGCCCCGAAGGTCAGGCCGCGCACCAGCTGGCGCTGCGACAGCCAGCCCAGCACCAGGATCGGCGCGATGGCCAGGGTCGAGGCAGCGGACAGCTTGGCCCAGAACAGCCCCTCCGGGCTGGAGAAGGAGGCGATGAAGGCGGTCAGCGGCCCGGAATCCGGCCCGGTCAGGTTGATGCTCCAGAACGCCTCGTTCCAGGCCAGGATGATGGTCAGGAGCGAGGTCGAGACGATGCCGGGCAGGGTGGTCGGCAGCAGGATGTACAGCATCTCCTGCCACGACCCGGCGCCGTCCACCCGCGCCGCCTCCAGGATCTCCTTCGGGTAATCCCGGAAGTATGTGTACAGCATCCACACCACGATCGGCAGGTTGACCAGGGTCATCAGCAGGATCATGCCGACGACCGAGTTCAGCAGGCCGAGGTCGCGGAAGCCCATATACATCGGCACCAGCACGCCGACCGCGGGCATCATCTTGGTCGACAGCATCCACAACAGGGTGCCTTCGGTGCGCCTGGTCGGGAAGAAGGCCATGGAATAGGCGGCCATGCCGCCGATCACCAGGCACAGCAGGGTCGAGCCGAACGAGATGTACACCGAGTTCAGGGCATAGCTGACATAGTCGATGCGCGAGTTGACCGCGGCGTAGTTCTCCAGCGTCGGGGTGAAGAACAGCGACGGCGGCGTGGCGAAGGCGTCGATCTCGGTCTTGAAGCTGGTCAGCACCATCCAGCCGATCGGGAAGAACAGGATCAGCCCGACCGCCCAGCCCAGGATGGTGACGCCGACGGTCTGCCGGACGCTCCGTTGCACGGCCATGGCTCAGCTCCCCTTGCGCAGGGTGCGGGCCAGGGCGCGCACCAGGAAGAAGGCGACGATGTTGGCCAGGATCACGGCGACCACGCCGCCGGCCGAGGCGCTGCCGACATTGAATTGCTGCAGGCCGTTCCGGTAGACGAGATAGGTCAGGGTGGTGCTGGCCGTGCCCGGCCCGCCATTGGTGGTGACCAGGATCTCGGCGAAGATCGCCAGCAGGAAGATGGTCATCACCATGATGACGACGCCGATGGCGTGCATCAGATGCGGCAGCACGATGTAGAAGAACATCGCGATCGGCCCGGCGCCGTCGATCCGCGCCGCCTCGCGCTGCTCATGGTCCAGCGACTGCAGCGCGGTCAGCAGGATCAGGATGGCGAAGGGCAGCCACTGCCAGGCGACCATGATGATGATCGCGGTCAAGGGCGCCTGGCTCAGCCAGTCGATCGGCTCCAGCCCGACCGAGCGCGCCACCCAGGTCAGCACGCCGGAGACCGGGTGCAGCAGCAGGTTCTTCCACACCAGCGCGCTGACCGTCGGCATCACGAAGAACGGCGCGATCACCAGCACGCGGACGATGCCGCGGCCGGGGAAGGGCTGGTCCAGCAGCAGCGCGATCAGGGTGCCCAGCACCACGGTGATCGCCAGCACCGCGCCGACCAGGATCAGCGTGTTCTGGATCGCGTCCCAGAAGGCCGGGTCGGTCACCAGATAGGCGTAGTTGTTCAGCCCCACGAAGCCGCGCCGCAGCGGGTTCATCAGGTTGTAGCGCAGGGTCGAGAAGTAGATCGTCGCCGCCAGCGGCACGAAGGTCCACAGGATCAGGACCGTGACCGATGGGGCGAGGAGCAGCTGCGCCTTGCGCCGGGTCGAGGCGATGGCGGCCATGGCGTGCATCCTTTCCTGACGCAATGCGCAACGGGCGCGGGGCGGGAAGTCTCAGCCCAATCCTCCCCCGCCGCCCAATCCTTCCCCGTCATCCCCGCGAAAGCGGGGATCTCTTCAAGGAAGAACCGGCGGGAGATTCCCGCTTTCGCGGGAATGACGGGTTGGGGAAGGGGCCCGGAGACCCCGAGGATCTCCGGGCGACAAGTCCAGGCCTTATTTATACCCGCCCTGGGTCACGGCGCGGTCGGCGGCGTCCTGCGAGGCCTTCAGCGCCGCGTCGACGGTGACGGTGCCGGCGAGGGCGGCGGCGATCTGCTGGCCGACCTCGGTGCCGATGGCCTGGAACTCCGGGATGCCGACGAACTGCACCCCGGTATAGGGCACCTTCTCGACCGTGGCGTCGTTCGGGTCCGCGGTCTCGATCGCCTTCAGCACGAAGGACGCGAAGGGCGCGGCCTTCTCGTACTCCGGATTGGCGTAGGTCGAGCTGCGCGTGCCCGGCGGCACCACGGTCCAGCCGTCGCTCTTGGCGACCGCCAGGATATAGGGCTTGGACGTCGCCCAGGTGATGAACTTCTTGGCGGCGTCCGGCGCCTTGGTCGATTTCGGCACGGCCAGGGCCCAGGACCACAGCCAGTGGTTGCCCTTCGGCGACTTGGCGATCGGCGCCTGGGCGAAGGCGACCTTGTCGGAGACGGTCGAATCCTTCGGGTTGTACAGGTAGCCGGCGGCCGAGGTGGCGTCGATCCACATCGCGCATTTGCCGCTGGCGAACAGCGCCCGGTTCTCGTTGTGGCCGTTCGACGGCGCCCCCGGGGGCCCGTAGTTCTTCAGGAGGTCGACATAGTAGGTGATCGCCTCCTTCCACGCCGGCGAGTCGATGGTCGGCTCCCACTTCTCGTCGAACCAGCGGCCGCCATAGGTGTTCACCAGCGGGCCGACGAAGGCCATGTTCTCGCCCCAGCCCGGCTTGCCGCGCAGGCAGATGCCGTAGATCTCGTGCGACGGGTCGTGCAGCTTGGCCGCGAACTCCTTGATCTGCTCGTAGGTCGGCTGGTCGGGCATCTTCAGCCCGGCCTTGTCGAACAGGTCCTTCCGGTAGAAGGTCATCGAGCTTTCGGCATAGAACGGCAGCGCATACAGCTTGCCGTCATGCGAAAGCCCGTCGCGCACCGGCTTCAGCACGTCGTTCAGGTCGTAGTCGGCGGGCATGTCGTCGACCGGCAGCAGCCAGTCCTGCGCGCCCCAGATCGGCACCTCATAGGTGCCGATGGTCAGCACGTCGAACTGGCCGCCATTGGTGGCGATGTCGGTGGTGACGCGCTGGCGCAGCACGTTCTCCTCCAGCACCACCCAGTTCAGCGCGATGCCGCTCTCCTTCTCGAAGTCCTTCGACAGGCGCTGCATGATGATCATGTCGGCGTTGTTGACCGTGGCGATGGTCAGCTTCTGCTGCGCCATCGCCGAGCCGGATGCGAGCAGCAGCGCCAGCGCGCCGGCTCCGGCCAGGGCCTTGCACATCGTCCAGGGCATGGTGGGCCTCCTCGGGTTGTTCCTCCACAGCCGCGTCTGTCGCGGTCTCGCTCTCTTCCGGCGGGAAGCCTACGCCGATTTGGCGGCGGGCGCCTGACGGTCGATCGGACAGGTTGTGATTCTGCTCAACCGATGAACAGATGTTCATACCGCAGCCGGCCGGAGTCAAGCGGAGAGGTGCGGGGCGGTGCGCGACGGCCATAGCGGCGACCCGTCGCGCTCCCCTGGCGCGGCCCGTGCTTTGCGCTACTCTCGGTTCGGGAGAGACCGAGGGGAGTGTGCCCGGAATGACGACCGACCAATCCGTGCTGAACCGGATCGAGAAGCTGGTGGCGGAGGAGGAGCGGCTGTGGTCCGGCGGCCGGCCGAGCGACCCCGAGCTGAAGCGGCTGAAGGAGATCCAGGTCGAGCTCGACCGCGCCTGGGACCTGCTGCGCCAGCGCCGCGCCCGCCGCGAATTCGGCCAGGACCCCGACGACGCCCATCTCCGCCCCGCCGGCATCGTCCGCACCTACCGCGACGAGTAGGGGCCGCCGACCAGCATCGGCCGAGACTTCATGAGTCCCCCCTCCCCTTGCGGGAGGGGGCTAGGGGGAGGGGGTTCCATCGGCCGGAACCGCCGGCCCTCATGGTCCCCTCTCCTCGGGGAGAGGAAGGCGCCCGTCGCGTTGGCGACGGGAGGGTGAGGGGGCGGTCCCGCCGTCTGACGATCAGAGCGGCTGGACTGCGCTGGCGTGAGTCGGATGGCGGTGGCGTCGAGACCCGGCGCGCAGCGGACTTCAATGTCCGTGAGCACCGGAAGCGGAGACGCCGCCGTCAGGCGGCCACGCCAGTAGCATGCCAGATCTCGTGCGCCCCATCCCACATCATGACGACGGCGACATACAGGATGATCAGCAGCCCGACATAGGCGATCCAGCGGTGGCGGTGCAGCAGCCGGGCGACGAAGTTGGCGGCCAGGCCCATCAGCGCGACGGAGAGGGCGAGGCCGACGATCAGCACCTCGATGTGGTCGCGCGCGGTGCCGGCCACGGCCAGCACGTTGTCGAGTGACATCGACACGTCGGCCAGCACGATCTGGGTGACGGCCTGGCGGAAGGTCTTGGTCGGCGCGGCCCCCTGTGAGTCCCCCCTCCCATCCCCGATCGAGTCCCCCCTCCCCTCGTGGGAGGGGGCCAGGGGGAGGGGGTTCCCTCCGCCGGAACCGGCTCCGCGCTCCAGCGCCGCGGCCTCGGCGGCGTGGTCGGCGCGGATCTCGCGCCACAGCTTCCAGCACACCCACAGCAGCAGGAGGCCGCCGGCGAACAGCAGGCCGACGATCTGCAGCAGCTGGGTGGTGAACAGGGCGAAGACGATGCGCAGGCCAGTGGCGGCGACGATGCCCCACAGGATGGCGCGGCGCCGCTCCTCGGCGGCCAGCCCGGCCGCGGCCATGCCGACGACGATGGCGTTGTCGCCCGCCAGCGCCACGTCGATGATCACGACCTGGACGAGGGCGGTGAGCTCGGCGAGCGATAACCAGTCGGGCATGGCGGGGTCCGATGCAGAGGAAGTCCGGAGCGGCCGAGGGCCGGTGCCGGTTTAACGCAGGACGGAGGGGGAGGGAAGGCGGGGTATCACGCCTGGCCTGCCATGAGGTGGTTGCCACCTCGCGTCACTGCTTGAAGCAGTGCTCGCGATGCCATTGCAGGAAGTGTGGATGCGGGCGCTCCAGCGTTCGCCGAGGCTCATGCGCCCGGCCGGTCTTGCTGATGAAGGCCCGAATGCTGTCCTGGTCATTGGCTTGCCGTGAGATCAGGATTTCCAAATCGTCTCCCAGGCTGATCAGCCCGCGATCGAACATCCAGTGCGCCGTGCCGGACAGGGCAATCCCGTTGCTGACGATATCGGGGCCGTTCGCCTCGACCGGTCGGATATGGGCGGCGGCGACCTCCGCCCGGCCGCCACCATTGATCAGCCTCAGCCCCGTGATCGCGCAGCGCTGGTCATAGGCCCGCAAGACGACCTGGCGAAACACGCGGTCGCGAACGATCCGCGAGGTGATGACACTCACCCTTTCGCGGCTCTGCTCGAACTCCATCGGCGCCTGTTCTTCCTGAACGCCGACAGGGGAAATGGGCTCGCCGACGCGCGGCAGCACGGGCTCGGTCAGATCCAGGCCCAGCGTGATGATGCGGTTGAAATCGGCCGGGGAGATCGGGCGGACGGCCGATTGCGCGCGGCCGGAGATCTGACCCTGCTCGTTCAGGACCCCTCGCTCCACCACGCCGCCAGCGTCGCTGAATGGAACGGGATTGGCGAAGTCGAGATAGCTTCCAGGCTCGATCAGGGCGAGGTACATGCCGGGAGCGCCAGGGTCGCGAATGACCTGCTGGACCTTCGCCACGGCGAAATAGCCGCGGGTCGCGACGACCTTTCGGGGCTCGTAATAGATGATCCAGTCGCCGATGCAGGCTTGAACCCGACCGAGATACTGGCTGGGAAACTGGTATCGCTCAGCGGGGCTGTCGTCGTAGATCGAATCTGAGCGATGAATGAAGATCCCGAATCCCATGGGCGCTGATATAGCGCGCTCCATCTCCCTTGGACATGCTTCTTCGCGGAGTTCGTGCCGTCCTATCGGGACCTGTTCAAGAACGAATGACTAGAGGGAGGCACCAATCCGGCTTCGGCTATGCCGATCGGCATTGTCGCCCGCCAGCGGCACTTCGATGACCACGACCTGGACTGGGCGGCGAGCTGGGTGAGAGAGGCCAGTCGGGCACGGAGGTCCGATTCAGAGGGAGTGGTAGCCCCGATATTGCGCAAGCGGGAGGCAGGGGGAACCCGGAGCTAACCTATCAGCTCCGAAGGGCGAAGGGCGTTCGCCCCAAACGCAGATGCAATGTCTGACCCGAATAGACACTAGTGCCGCAGATAAGGAAGTACGTCTTGAATCAGCGTCGTCGACGGTTAAAGTGATGTGCCCAGAGACTAACGATCTGGCTCATCAGGCAACGGCAGCGATTCCTGTCGCCTAACTCCCCGGCTTCTGCCGCTGCGTTGGAGAGGATCGTTTGGATTAGCAGGCATATTCCTGAAACGAGATTCGAAATACGGCCACAGCGCGTCTGCTAGAACGGCGAGATGGTTACTGTTCTGTTTGTCCATCGCTACTGGGACATCGCGAGGTCTGGCTTCTTGATGCACCTCGGAAATCGGAACGGTTATATTGACACCGGGATAAATGGCTGCCGACAGTACCCGGCTTTGCTTCAGGCGCAGATGCACAAGAGGATCTTGTAGAGCCCGATCTACGAGTGCAGAGGCCTCCTCAAGAGCAAAGTCGCACATCGGTGGATCATTCAGGCGGAGCGGACGTGATAGTTCGCGCGCAACGAGGCGACCGAGACCATCAAAGCTAGAAGTCCAAGTCGCGAGCTCGCCAATGCTACCAATCACGTAGGCCCAACCTACGATCTGTGGCCATCTTCCAGATAATTTTTCCGCTAAGCGAAGGCTGGGCGCGCCACCAGCGGCAACCGTGGCAAGGTAGCCGGCAAGAAACAGCAATTCGTTCTGCCTGCCACGCTCTCGTTCAGAAAGGGCTTCGATAGCCACTATGAGACTGTCGAAATCGCGAACGCGGCCTTCCGGAGTAGTGTTCTCAAGTCGCAGTAGAAAGGAGGCTTCTGGTACGCTGCTAAATGCTTCATACAACGCTGCAGTTTCCTGGGTACGTCTCAGGCGGGCAGACTGAAGTTCCAGCAGAGCTGTAGTAAGTGCCCGACTGCTTCCAGATATTCCACGAGGCTGTGAAGCTGATGCCGCCAATAGCGGCCCCCAGATGTCGGCGAGGGCGCCGCGAAGCTTGTTGGCAGATCGATCTGTCGTACGGAGCAACGTCCGGCACAGGTCGTATCTATCTAGCACCTCTTCCGCCTTTTCGTTCGGCCAAAGAGCGCGGCACCGCGCTAGAGCATAAGACTGGGTAGCAAGACAGGCCGCAAGTTTGATGCTCGAGAGAGGACGATCTGCCAGGATTCGCGTTTCAGCTATGGTCAGGCCGATCCAAGCGGCCTCGAACCCAGCTAAGCTCGCATCACGCGTAACAGAATGTAGCTGCTCGAAATGATCCCAGTCGAGGACATGGCACCACGCCGAGAGAGGCGACAGATCACTCCGCAACTGGGCATATCTGCCGAACAACCGCCGCGTCATATTGGCAGAAACAACTAGCGCGATGGGGCGGCGCACGCCCGAACGTCCCGGATCTTCCGCAAGAACGCCGACTTCGCTCCCACCAACAGGTCGACGCAACGGACGCCGTGGCCAAGGATAACCTATACCCTTAGCGCGACCTTCTAGAGCCTCGTTAAGCTCTTCATCATCTGCTGTGATGAAGGACCAGTCGTTCATTTGGCTACCAGTCTGTCTGTTCGGAGGGGGCATGCGATTTTGCTAAGGGCATCGGGAGGTCCGCATCAAAGTATAAATCAAGTCTTGTTTTGGCGCGCGTGACTACTGTATAATACATTTGTGTGGTTCGATAGTACGCAGATTCGTTGCAAAATAGCCAATGAACTGCACGAAATTCCAGGCCTTTGCTCCCCTTCTCAGTGAGAATCGCGAGCGGGCAGTCTGCGTCAAAAGCGGGATTATAGCTACGATCGTCGGTTTCACCGGAGCGGGCGCGAATTATCTGCGCTTTGCCGGCCAAGGCCGGGTCTGCCTCCAAGGCCTGAAGAACTAATTCTCGCTGATCTTTTCGAGGAACGACAATGCCAATGCGATCTCCCTGAGCTATTAAGTCAGCGTAAGCACGTAGCTGATCTTTAATTAATCCCGATGCTTGCTGGATTTGCTCGGATCGGGGAAATGGTCCGTTTGCCTGAATTCGACCCGGGCGAGGACCGCTGTAGTGCGATGTCATTGACAACGCGGAGCCTGTCTCTGACATCTGGATGCGGTCGGCCATCTCGCATATTTCCGGGGCAAGTCGGTAATGAAAAGGCAAGCGTTCCTCGTTCAATGGTAGAATTTGGGAACGTATAGCCTCCAATCCTGCCGCGCCTTCGTAAATCTTCTGTCGGTCGTCACCAACAAAAAACAAAGTCTGGCTCCATGATCTAAGTAATTCTACTTCACTTGATAGAAGATCTTGTGCTTCGTCGACAAAAATCGTGTCATACATGGGTGTCCTTCTCGCTGTAGAGAAGGATAATGCTTCGGAGGCGAGGAAGGACTTCCGCGCCGAAAGATCCATGCCGATAGTATCCGGTAATGACCGATTATGATCCTTATAAATTGAGCGTATCCACATTTCAATGGTTGAAACTAAATTTCGCGGAAAGATCTCTCTGTTTTGAGCATCGAAGCAACCGGTTTTTACGAATTCTGTAAGAGCGCGCGTGAATGTGAGTACTAGAACATTCGGCATGGTCTGCGAGCGCACAAATTGTGCTCGGCGGAGGAGTACGTTGGTCTTGCCGGAGCCCGGCGGACCAAGAATCAGCTGGCTTTCTCGGAGCGGGAGGCGCTCGATCAGGCGTAGCTGCTCAGGGTCCAATTGCTCTTTCTTAGCCCACCAAAGTGACATTAGCTTTCCCTCCGACGAGCGCTCATGGCCCCTGTAGCGAGCGGGCCGAGGCTAGTAAAAATCTGTTGAGCCACATCCTCATGAATGCCGTCGATGTAGTCGAATTCGGGCAACTCAAGAGTTGCGTTGCACGGATCATCATCTATCCAAGCTTTAAATGTAATGCTTGTGCAAATGCGAGTGTACGGTTCTCCGAGTCGAAATTCGAGTGTCGCCTCCAGCTCTACTTGATCTGCCACATCTCCTGTCCCGGGGCGCCATTCCCATCGAAGCAACCGGGCAAGATCATGCTTTCCAGGCGTATTGGAATGAGTCGCGCGTTGTCCCCTTTGAGTGAGGAATGCCAGTACATGATCATCAACAAGGCGTGCCAGGTCGGCTAGTTCTGCAGGTCTTGGTGTTGTTGGTGGGATAAGTGGCGGTCGAGGTGTTGGCGCTATTCCGATCGCTGCTAGGCTGGGGGCGTGATTCCCGCCTTCAATCAGGAAGTCCTGAAGCCGAAGGCGTCGTCGTCTCTCCCAGTTTTTGTCGAGCGCACGCCGTGCTAGCAGCACGAGATCTGTGTCAACGTCAGCGGCCTTTACAAGTGGATCGATGGTCGCCACGATCCATGCAAAGCGATAGCGATTCTCGCTGGAGGCGGCATATTCAGAGGTGAACATGGGCTCACGCATGATTAAGTCGTGAAGTAGCCCTCCGAGTTGGTAGATATCTACGCCATGCCAAAGATCGGGAGACGGATCCTGTAGCCGAAAGAGATATTCAGGTGGAGTATATCGGGATGTTGCTACCACTGGAAGTTGATTGTCATGGTCCGTTCCGATGCCGACTGGGTCGTTGATATCGCGTAGGACTGATAGATCAAGTAGCGTTGCTCGTTCGAAATCTTCGCTGACAAATATGTTGGCGGACTTGATGTCTCTGTGTGACATGTTCTTGGATCTGAGAAATATGGCGGCACGAGTTATTTGATCTAAGATGTTTCTGATCTTGGACCTGGGGATATCGCCCAGTTTCTTCTCAAGTTCTTGGCCTTCCGCTAGACTCATAAGTAAAAAGAGCTTCTCCTCGAATTTTCCGCCATCGTAGCAAGTTACTAGGTTAGGGCAGCCGTGATCTCCAAGTTCGATCTGCTGCTCAATCCGAATTTCGGTTTGGCGGCCAAGTTCGCCTTCTGAAAATCTAGGGTCCAAAACCTTCAGCGCGCGATCACCCTGTGGCCCCCGCACTCTGAAGACGGGTGCAGTGCCGCCTCTGCCAAGCAATTCTAGGACTGACCACTCGTTGCCCTGATGATTGCACCATCGTTCGGCAAACGATAGTGCCGCAGCGTCGAGCTCATCGGTTTGCAATTGATTCGCTCCAGAATATTTTCAGACCGATCTAGAGAAACAAATGCGTTTGCCATACTGGATGTAGAGAGGCTCAATTAAGAGAGCATCGCAGCGTTCGCCTATCAAATCCGAGAACGAAAATCCCCCTACAGCTGTTAAATGCGCGCTCAGGAGACAATAGGAAACACGACTGCGGATTGAAGATCAAGGTGTCTCGATCGGGAGTTTGCTGGTACTGGAGCAAGCCACCCTTGGTCTGTGGGATCGGTTCGTAGCCCAGAATCTGACGCCGGGAATTCCGCTTAGCCGCGAATCGCTGTTGGCCAGCTTGCTGCCATGCATGGGACGCAATGTTTAATTGCGTAACCTGTGATTCTCGTTCATGATACGTTCTATGGACATGGCGCAATCCGACTCCGACGAGGTCAAGCCGACCGATCCCGACATGAAGTGGACGGGGTGGGCGCTGGACAAGCTGCGCGAGCTCGTCGACCTCGACATCAGCACCAAGCGGGCGATCGCGCGGGAGCAGTCTCAGATCCTGCGGGGGTCGGAGATGCCGGACTACGCGCTGATGCAGTCGCGGCTGTCGCGGTCGGTGCGGCTGTCGATCGCGATGACCGAGCGGATCCGCGCCGACTACCTGATGCGCAAGGACAAGCGGACGGAATCGGGCGAGCAGGAGCGCCGCCGGCAGCGGCGGCAGCAGGCCGCCGAGTCCGTCGCCGAGGCGGTGGGCCAGCCGGACGAGGCCGGGGACGTCGAACGCGTGCGGTCGATGGTGTGGGAGACGCTGGTCGAGGACGAGATCCTCGACGTGCAGATGGACACGCTGTCGCCCGAGGAGTTCCTGCGCGAGGTCTGCCGCAAGATCGGCCGCATGCCGCCTTCGGACCCTCCGCCGCCCGGTGGGGACGAGGACACTGACGACACCACCGGCCCGCCCGGGACGAGCGTGGACCTCGTCGCCGCGGCCTCTCCGGCTGGGGACGGCTGGGCCGAGCCGCCGGACGAGTCCGGAGACGGCTGTTCGCCGCCCGGCCCGCCGAAGCCCGACAGCAGCTGAACGCCGCCGCGGTCGCGACATGCCCTCTCTCCTCGATAAATCGATGTGCTTCGCCTCTTCCGCCCGCGGGAGGGGCTGGAGGTGCTTGTGGTTCCGGGCGAGGGGAGAGGGCGGTGCCGGCCCTCACCCGGCCTCGCGCCGCGAGGCCGACCTCTCCCGCCACGCGGGAGAGGCACACAGGAAGGTCCCCTGCGAGCGCCCGGGCCTGCGGCCCGGGCGGGGCCCGCTCTCAAAAGCTCGGCGGGGTGCAGGCCGAGACGATCTCCGCCGGCTCCTCGCCGACCACGCGGAAGCGGTGCGGCAGGCGGCTCTGGAAGTAATAGGCGTCGCCGGGGCCGAGGATGCGGCGGCGCGGGCCGACCGTCAGCTCCACCCGGCCGCGGATCACCACGCCGCCCTCCTCGCCGGCATGGCTCAGCGCCGTCGGGCCGGTGTCGGCGCCCGGCGCCAGCCGCTCATGCAGGATCTGCAGCGCCCGGCCGGACAGGTCGCAGCCCACCTGGCGGTAGGAGATCAGGCCGGACCCTTCGGGTCCCTCCGAGCCGCCCCCATGCCCGGCGAGCCGGCCCGCGATCTCGGTCAGCTCGGCCGCCGGGAAGAACACCGGGTCCTCCGGCCCCTCGGGCAGGGCGAAGAACGCGGCCAGGCTCAGCGGCAGCCCGTCCAGCACCCGCTTCAGCGAGCCGATCGAGGGGCTGGCGCGGTTCTGCTCGATCAGCGAGACGGTGGCGTTGGAGACGCCGGCGCGGCGCGCCAGCTCGCGCTGGCTCAGGCCATGCTCCTCGCGCAGCCGCCGCAGCCGGCCGCCGATGTCGATGCCCGAATCGTCCTCAGCCGCCGGAGCCGCCCCCTCACCCTCCCGGCCCAAGCGGGCCGGGCCCCTCCCTCTCCCCGAGGAGAGGGACTCCGCGCCGGCGATGTCGGGCGAGGGGGCGGCCATGGGTGTTTTCCTGTTCGAAATCCCGAACGCCGGCATCGGGGCGGCCTTCGCCGGCGGTTTTCGCAGTGTCCGGCGCGCGCGCCCGCTTGTCCAGCGATCCGGGCGGTCCTAGGCTCCCCTCCGGCCCTTCATTCCCGGGAGGCGGACCGGCGCCGGCCGTTCGGCGTGTTCGGTTCCCTCCACAGCCGACCGGAGTTTCCCATGGACGATGCCCTGCCGCGCGGCGACCTGCGCGCCCCGAACAACCTCGAATCCTTCTGGATGCCGTTCACCGCGAACCGGTCGTTCAAGGCGGCGCCGCGGCTCTACGCCTCGGCCAAGGGCATGTACTACACCACCGTCGACGGCCGCCAGGTGCTGGACGGCACCGCCGGCCTGTGGTGCGTCAATGCCGGCCACTGCCACCCGAAGATCGTCCAGGCGATCCAGGACCAGGCGGCGGAGATGGACTACGCCCCGTCCTTCCAGATGGGCCACCCCAAGGCGTTCGAGCTGGCCTCCCGCGTCGCCCAGCTGCTGCCGGGCGACCTCGACCACGTCTTCTTCGCCGCCGGCGGCGGGTCCGAGGCGGTGGACAGCGCCCTGAAGATCGCCCTGGCCTATCAGCGCCAGATCGGCCAGGGCACCCGCACCCGGCTGATCGGGCGCGAGCGCGGCTATCACGGCGTCGGCTTCGGCGGCATCTCGGTCGGCGGCATGGTCGCCAACCGCCGCACCTTCGGCACCATGCTCAGCGGCGTCGACCACCTGCGCCACACCCACGACCTGGCGCGCAACGCCTGGAGCCACGGCCTGCCGGAGCACGGCGCCGAGCTGGCCGACGACCTGGAGCGGCTGGTGGCGCTGCACGACGCCTCCACCATCGCCGCGGTGATCGTCGAGCCGGTGGCGGGCTCCACCGGCGTGCTGATGCCGCCCAAGGGCTATCTGCAGCGGCTGCGCGAGATCTGCGACAGGCACGGCATCCTGCTGATCTTCGACGAGGTCATCACCGGCTTCGGCCGCCTCGGCACCAGCTTCGCCGCCGACTATTTCGGCGTGCAGCCGGACATGGTGACCATGGCCAAGGGCCTGACCAACGCCGCCGTCCCGGCCGGCGCCGTCGGCGTGCGCAAGCACATCTACGACGCCTTCATGACCGGGCCGGAGCACATGATCGAGCTGTTCCACGGCTACACCTACTCGGCCCATCCGCTGGCCATGGCCGCCGGGCTGGCGACCCTCGACATCTATCGCGAGGAGGGGCTGTTCGAGCGCGTCGCCGACCTGGCGCCGTATTGGGAGCAGGCGCTGCACAGCCTGAAGGGCACCCGCCACGTCATCGACATCCGCAACCTCGGCCTGATCGGCGCGGTGGAGCTGGAGCCGATCGCCGGCCGCCCGACCGCCCGGGCCTACGACCTGTTCGTCAAATGCTTCCAGAAGGGGGTGGGCATCCGCACCACCGGCGACATCGTCGCCTTGTCGCCGCCCTTCATCATCGAGAAGGCCGAGATCGACCGCCTGGTCGAGACCATGCGCGAGACGCTGCAGTCGCTGGACTGAGGACAGTTTGGAGAGGCCGGAGCCACCCCCTCACCCGAAATCGCTGCGCGATTTCGACCTCTCCCCGAGGAGAGGTAAGGGGGGCGCGGCTCCTGTTCCCCTCTCCTCGGGGAGAGTTAAGGGGCGCAGCTCTTGTTCCCCTCTCCTCGGGGAGAGGGAGGGGCCCGTCGCGTTGGCGACGGGAGGGTGAGGGGGAGAGCCGACGGTTCCGTCTTGTAGTACCGCGCGTCCACGGCGAGAATGGAACATATCCTGAACCGCTCGCCTCCGATCCGGACCTTCCATGGACACCCAGCCAGGCTTCCAGCTTCCGCCGCTCGCCGCGGTGCGGGTGTTCGAGGCGGCGGCCCGCCATCTCAGCTTCACCCGTGCGGCGGCGGAGCTGGGCATGACCCAGGCGGCGGTCAGCTACCAGATCCGCCTGCTCGAGGACCGGGTCGGCGCGCCGCTGTTCCTGCGCCTGACCCGCAAGGTGGCGCTGACCGAGGCCGGGGCGCGCCTGGCGCCGGTCCTCACCGACGCGCTGTCGCGCATGGCCGGGGCCTTCGCCGCCCTGCGCGACGACGCCGGCGGCGGGCTGCTCTCGGTCACCACGGTGCTGACCATGGCCTCGAACTGGCTGGTGCCGCGGCTCGGCCGGTTCCAGGCCGCCCATCCCGGCACCACCGTCCGGGTCGACACCATGACCGCGAAGGTCGACTTCACCCGCGGCGAGCACGATCTCGGCATCCGCGTCGGCAAGGGCCTGTGGCCCGGCCTGGCCGCGCATTGGCTGCTGCCGGTCGACTTCGCGCCGATGTGCAGCCCGGCGCTGCTGCAGCGGGCGGATGGCGGCCTGCGCCACCCGCGCGACCTGCTGCGCCTGCCGCTCCTGTGGGACGACGCCGATGCCTGGCAGCGCTGGTTCGCCACGGCGGGGGAGGCGGTGCCGGCCTCGATCGCCGATGAGGGGCTGCGGCTCGACAGCCAGCAGATGATGGGCCAGGTGGCGAAGGCGGGGCAGGGCGTGGCGCTGCTCAACCCGTTGCTGTTCGCCGAGGACCTCGCCTCCGGCCAGCTGGTCCAGCCCTTCCCGACGCTGCTGCGCGAGGACGTCGCCTACTACGTCGTCTATCTCGAGACCCGCCGCGACGTGCCGAAGATCGCCCTGTTCCGCGACTGGCTCCTGGCCGAGGCGGCGGAGGCGATGGCGGGCCGTGGCTAGCTCCGCTCGAACCCCAGGTCGCGGCGCAGGTGGTCGGACAGGGACTTCCGGTCGAGCATGCGGCCGGCGGCCGGGCGCAGCAGCCCACGGGCGGCGGCGCGGAGGGTGGAGAGGAGGCCGCGCCGAGGGCGAAGCCGGGGGATCGGGCGCACGGGCGCCCGCTGGACGATGCTGGTCATCTCGGTCTCCTGGAGGCCCGGAACGCATCAGCTCTGTTGATGGGTTCGACGGGCCGGTTCGTTGTATGAGAGGAATATCGGCGTTTCCCGCGCCTTCGACCAACGCGTTCTCGATAAGCAACGGATAAGCTGTCTTTATGGATGAAGGATCAGCCTCGCGCCTGCCGCCGCTGCCGGCCATCCGGGTGTTCGAGGCGGCGGCCCGCCATCTCAGCTTCACCAAGGCCGCGGCGGAGCTGGGCATGACCCAGGCGGCGGTCAGCTACCAGATCCGCCTGCTGGAGGACCGGGTCGGCGCGCCGCTGTTCCTGCGCCTGACCCGCAAGGTGGCGCTGACCGAGACCGGCGAGCGCCTGGCCCCGGCGGTGACCGAGGCCCTGGCCCGGCTGGCCGGCGCCTTCGCCGCGGCGCGCGACGACACCGGCGGGCTGCTGTCGATCACCTCGATCCACACCTTCGCCACCAACTGGCTGGTGCCGCGGCTCGGCCGGTTCCAGCTGGCCCATCCCGGCATCGCCGTCCGGCTCGACACCAAGACGAAGCTGGTCGACTTCACCCGCGGCGACAGCGATGTCGGCATCCGCCACGGCATGGGCGTCTGGCCCGGCCTGGCCGCGCATCCGCTGATGCCGATCGAATACACCGCTTTGTGCAGCCCGGCGCTGCGCGACCGCGCCGGCGGGCTCAAGGACCCGCGCGACCTGCTGCGGGTGCCGCTGTTCTGGGACGGCGGCGACGCCTACTGGCAGCGCTGGTTCGCCGCCGCCGGCGTCGCCGTGCCGGAGTCGGTGTCCAATGGCGGCCTGCAGCTCGAGAACCAGCAGATGATGGGCCGCGCGGCGCAGGCGGGGCAGGGCGTGGCGCTGGTCAACCCGACCTTCTTCCTCGACGAGCTCGCCGCCGGCGAGCTGGTGCGGCCCTTCCCGTTCAGCATCCGCGACGAGGGCTCGTACCACCTGGTCTATCTCGAAAGCCGCCGCGACGTCCCGAAGATCGCCGCCTTCCGCGACTGGGTCCTGGCCGAGATCGCCGCGGACGCCGGGCAGGGCAGGGCCGCGGCCGGCTGAGCGGTTTTGCTTGACTAGTTGTTCCTTATTTGTTCTTATTTGGTGTGCCGAAAGTCGCTATGAGCACAGATATGCCTCTTTCGCTCGCGAGACCTTTTAGAAATTCCCCAGTTCGTCATCCCCGCGGAAGCGGGGATCTCCCAGCGCTTTGACCGGAAAGAGATTCCCGCTTTCGCGGGAATGACGGAAAAGGGATGGGTCGTTGTCCTGAAAAGGTCCCGCAGGCGGGAGAGGCAACCGGTCGGCGCCCTCAAGAAGGCCGCGTCGTACCGTCGAAAGTGAGGATCGCGCCATACAGCTCCGGCCGGCGGTCGCGGAACAGGCCCCAGCTGGCGCGCTGGGCCCGGATGGCGTCGAGGTCGAAGCGGGCGACCAGCACCTCTTCCTCGGTGCGGCCGGCCTGGGCCACCAGCTCGCCGGTCGGGCCGGCGATGAAGGAGGAGCCGTAGAAGGTCTGGCTGAAGCGCTCGCCCTGCTCGGTGCCGATGCGGTTGGAGGCGACCAGCGGCACCAGGTTGGCGCCGGCATGGCCCTGCATCACCCGGGTCCAATGCGCCTGGCTGTCCAGCCCGCCATCCTGCGGCTCGCTGCCGATCGCGGTCGGGTACAGCAGCACGTCGGCGCCCAGCAGCGCCATGCAGCGCGCCGTCTCGGGGTACCACTGATCCCAGCAGATGCCGCAGCCGACCTTGCCGTAGCGGGTCTGCCACACCTTGAAGCCGGTGTCGCCGGGGTTGAAGTAGAACTTCTCCTCGTATCCCGGCCCGTCCGGGATGTGCGACTTGCGGTAGACGCCCAGCACGCTGCCATCGGCGTCGACCATGGCGATCGAGTTGTAATAGGCGTTGTTGGCGCGCTCGAACACGCTGACCGGCATCGCCACCTGCAGCTCCGCCGCCAGCAGGCGGAACCGCTCCACCACCGGATGGCCGTCGATCGGCTGGGCCAGGGCGAAGTGCTTCTGCAGCTCGTCGCGGCAGAAGTAGGGGGCGGCGAACAGCTCCTGCGGCAGCACGATCTGGGCGCCGCGGCCGGCGGCCTGGCGCACCAGCGCCTCGACCCGGTCCAGGGTCTCGGCCTCGTTCCAGCTGCAGAAGGTCTGGGTGGCGGCGACGGTGACGGTGGTCATGGCGGATCCTCAGACAGGCTGCGGCTGGCGCCGGCGCGGCCGGCTGTCGGCGGCGCTGGTGCGGCCGCGGGCGCGCCGCCGCTCCTTCAGCCGCTGCAGGGTGGCCAGCCGCCAGGCATTGTCGGCGTCGCGCCAGGCCGCGATCTCCTCAGTCGTGCGCAGGCAGCCGGCGCACAGGCCGGTCCCGGTCTCGAGTGTGCAGACGCCGATGCAGGGCGAGACGATGGGGGGCAGGTCGGTCATGGCCCCCTCCAGGTAACCCGGCCGCAGGCCCGGTTCAAGGCGGCTCATGCGGGCCCTGCGCGTCGTGTCGTGACCGGGCGAGGCCGGGTCGCAGGCGCGATGGTCGGCATGGCCTCGCAGCGTAGCATCGGGACTCTGCGAGGAGGACTGCCCGCCATGACCGACGCTGCCACCCCACCAACCGACGACTCCCAGGACACCGGCGGCCGGTCCGGCCGGCGCGGCCGCGGCGGCGCCGAGGCCCGGCGGGCCCTGCGCCGCGGCGGCGGGCTGCAGCAGCTGAAATACATCTCGCGCAAGATCCCGCTCTACGAGGTGCTGAAGACCGACGGCCTCGAGCTGATCGAGCACAACGCCGACACGGTGCTGGAGGAGATCGGCCTCGAATTCCGCGACGACGAGGAGACGCTTGAGCTGTGGAAGGCCGCCGGCGCCGACGTCCGCGGCACCCGCATCCGCTTCCCGCGCGGCCTGTGCCGCCAGCTGGTGCAGGCGACCGCGCCGCGCGAGTTCACCCAGCATGCGCGGAACCCGGAGCGCACGGTGCAGATCGGCGGCGGCAACACCGTCTTCGCCCCGGTCTATGGCCCGCCCTTCATCCGCACCCTCGACGAGGGCCGCCGCTACGCCCGGATCGAGGATTTCCGCAACTTCGTGAAGCTCGCCTACATGACGCCGGCCATGCACCATTCCGGCGGCACCGTGTGCGAGCCCGTCGACCTGCCGGTGAACAAGCGGCATCTCGACATGGTCTATTCGCACATCAAGTACTCCGACAAACCGTTCATGGGCTCGGTCACGGCGCCGGAGCGGGCGGAGGACACGGTCGCCATGGCGCGGCTGGTGTTCGGCGAGGAGTTCGTCGACCGGAACTGCGTGCTGATCAGCCTGATCAACGCCAATTCGCCGATGGTGTGGGACGGCACCATGCTCGGCGCCTTGAAGACCTATGCCCGCGCCAACCAGGCGGTGATCGTCACCCCCTTCATCCTGGCGGGCGCGATGGCGCCGGTGACCAGCGCCGGCGTGCTGACCCAGACCCTGGCCGAGAGCCTGGCCGGCATGGCCACGGCGCAGCTGTGCCGCCCCGGCGCGCCGGTCGTGTTCGGCTCCTTCGCCAGCTCGATCTCGATGCAGTCGGGCGCGCCGACCTTCGGCACGCCGGAGCCGGCGCTGGTGCTGTACGGCGCCGCCGCCCTGGCCCGGCGCCTCGGCGTGCCGTTCCGCTCCGGCGGGTCGCTGTGCGGCTCCAAAGCCCCCGACGCGCAGGCGGCCTTCGAGAGCGCCCAGACCCTGCTGCCGACCATGCTCGGCGGCGTGAACTTCGTGCTGCACGCCGCCGGCTGGCTCGAAGGCGGCCTGGTCAGCTCCTACGAGAAGTTCATCCTCGACGCCGACCAGCTCGGCATGATGCAGGTGATGGCCGAGGGCATCGACCTCAGCGAGAACGGCCAGGCGATGGACGCCATCCGCCAGGTCGGGCCGGGCAGCCATTATCTCGGCTGCGACCACACCCAGCGCAACTTCGAGACCGCCTTCTACCGGTCGACCATCGCCGACAACAACTCGTTCGAGCAGTGGGAAGCCGAGGGCCGGCAGGACGCCTCGCAGCGCGCCAACAAGCTGTGGAAGCGCATGCTGGAGGAGTACGAGGCGCCGGCGATCGACCCCGCGGTCGACGAGGCGCTGCAGGACTTCATGCGGCGCAAGAAGGACAGCATGCCCGACGCCTTCACCTAAGGCGTCGCGTCCCAGGCGAACAGCTCCAGCGGCTCGGCGAAGCCCTTCAGCGGGTGGTGTCCGATGCTGCGGCTGCCCGGCCGGTCCAGCAGCGCTGCGAAGCGTGGCGACATCAGCAGCGGCTGGCCGGTGGTGGCGCAGGCGGTCTGGATCCGGCTGACCAGGTTGACGTCGCGGCCGATCACGGTGAAGTCCAGCCGCCCGCCGGAGCCGATATTGCCATAGGCGACCTCGCCATGGTGCAGCGCCACCCCGGCGGCGAGCGGCGTCCCGGCCTGGGAGACGGAGTGGATGCTGGCCAGGGCCTGGCGGGCCGCCTCGAACGCCGCGGCGCAGCTGGCCGCCGGCCCGTCCTGGTGGTGGAAGAAGGCCAGGACGGCGTCGCCCATGAACTTCAGCACCTCGCCGCCGGCGGCCTCGATCGGCGGCACCAGCTGGTCGAAATAGAGGTTGAGCCGGTCCAGCATCTGCTCCGGCGGCAGGCGGTTCGACAGCACGGTGAAGTCGCGCAGGTCGCACAGCAGCAGCGCCGCCTTCAGCGTCTCGACATCGCCGCGCCGGATATGCCCTTCCAGGATGCGCCGGCCGGTGATCGGGCCGACATAGGTGTCGAGCAGCGTCGCCTCGGTCAGCCGCAGCAGCCGCACCTCGCAGGCGCTGCGCAGGGCCGGGGCGATGCGCTGCAGCACCGCACGGCCGTCCGGCCCGAACCCCTCCGGCCGCCGCGTGGCGAAGACGGCGGCACTGGCCGGGCCCTGGGCCATCACCAGCGGCACCACCTCCGCCACCGCCAGGCCGCGGCCGTGGAAGAAGTCCAGCTCCTCCAGCCCCGCCATCTCCGCCGGCGTCGCCAGGCTCAGCCAGGTCCGGGTGTCGGTGGCCCGCCGGATCGGGTTGGCGGCGAAGAAGGGCTGGTGCTCGATCGCGTTCTCGCGGTCGCGCTGCTCCACCGGCTCGCCCTCGCTCCAGGCGAAGGTGCGGGCCAGGATCTGCGGGTGCAGCGTGCGCAGGGACAGGCTCAGCCGGTCGAGCGGCAGGCCCAGAGCCCGCAGCCGCCGGCCGAGACCGGTCAGCATGGCGGCGCCCGCGGCATCGTGGCATTCGTCGCCCGACAGCCATTCAATCAGCTCGGCGACGCCGGTCGGTGCGGGATGGGTCATCATGCGATCAGCCTGACAGGGTCTGCGCCTTGCGCAAGGCGGGGAACAGCCGCATCCACAGGATCGCGACCAGGACGGTGCCGACGCCGCCGAGGATGCCGGCCGGCACGGCGCCGAGCAGCCCGGCGGCCATGCCGGATTCGAACTCGCCGAGCTGGTTCGAGGTGCCGATGAACAGCGAGTTCACGGCGCTGACCCGGCCGCGCATCCCATCCGGCGTCAGCAGCTGCACCAGCGAGCTGCGGATCACCACGCTGACATTGTCCGCGGCGCCGAGCACGGCCAGCGCCGCCAGTGACACGGCGAGGCTGGTCGAGGCGGCGAAGACCACGGTGGCGGCGCCGAACACGATCACCGCCGCGAACATCTTGAGGCCGACCGCGCGGCCCAGCGGCATCCGGGTCAGCACCACCGACATGGTCAGCGCCCCGACCGCCGGGGCGGCGCGCAGCAGGCCCAGGCCCCAAGGGCCGGTCTGCAGGATGTCATGGGCATAGATCGGCAGCAGCGCCGTCGCCCCGCCCAGCAGCACGGCGAACATGTCGAGCGAGATGGCGCCGAGGATCATCGGCTGGCTGCGGATGAAGGCGATGCCGGAGAACACCGAGCGCAGCGTCGCCGGCTCGCGCCGCGGCGGCAGCCGCTCCAGCCGCATCAGCAGCATCAGCACGCCGGCGCCGAGGAAGCTGGCCGCGGCGATGGCGAAGGGCACGGTGGTGCCGACGGCATAGAGCAGCCCGCCGACCGAAGGGCCGACGATCGTCGCCGTCTGCATCGCGGAGGAGGAGACGGCGAGCGCCCGCGGCAGCATCGCGGCCGGCACCACCCCCGGCAGCAGCGCCGCCATGGTCGGCTGCTCGAAGGCGCGGGCCGCGCCCAGCACCAGCACCGCGGCGAAGATGCCGGGCACGGTCAGCCAGCCGTCCAGGATGCCGAGCGCCAGCACCACCAGCGTCGCGCCTTCGACGAACACGCAGATCTGGACGATCCGGCGGCGGTCGTAGCGGTCGGCGACATGGCCGACCAGCAGCGTCAGCACCACCATCGGCAGGAACTGGAACAACCCGACCAGCCCCAGGGTGTAGGCGCTGCCGGTCAGGGCGTAGGCCAGCCAGCCGATGGCGACGGCCGACATCTGGAAGCCGATGGCGGACAGCACCCGCGCGCCCCAGAACACCAGGAAGGAGGGATGGTCGAGCAGGCGGTCGCCGCCCAGGGCTGTCGTCGTCACGGGATCGCTGTGTCGAGTGAGGAGGAGGGCAGCTTAGCGGCCGGGTCGCGGGGGGCCAACGGAAACGGCGCCGGGCTGACCCGCTTGCGGCGAGGGCGGAGGCGTCCGATAACCATGCGTTATCAAGCCGCACTCCGGAGGCCCGATGGTCATCCGCCAGCTCGAATACCTCGTCGCCCTTGCCCGCGAGAAGCATTTCGCCCGTGCCGCGGAGGCCTGCCGCGTGTCGCAGCCGGCGCTGTCCACCGCCCTGCGCCAGCTGGAGGAGGAGCTGCAGGTGCCGATCGTCGAGCGCGGCCACCGCTTCCAGGGCTTCACCCGAGAGGGCGCCCTGGTGCTGGAGTGGGCCAAGAAGATCCTGGCCGACCGCGACGGGCTGGCGCAGGAGCTGGCGATGCTGCAACAGGGCCTGGCCGGCAAGCTGCGGATCGGCGCCGTGCCCTCGGCCCTGCCGATCGTGTCGCAAATCACCGGGCCGTTTGCCCAGGCCCATCCGATGGTCACGGTCTCGGTGCTGTCGCAGACCTCGATCCAGATCGAGGCCGGGCTGGAGAATTTCGAGATCGATGTCGGCGTCACCTATCTCGACAACGAGCCGCTGCGCCATGTCCGCAGCCTGCCCCTGTACCAGGAGGACTACATCTTGCTGATGCCGGCGGAACAGGCGCCGGCGTCGCGCCGGACCATCCGCTGGGCCGAGGCGGCGGAGCTGCCGCTGTGCCTGCTGACCCCGACCATGCAGAACCGGCGGATCATCGACGGCATCTTCCGCTCGGTCGGCCATTCGCCGCGGGCGGCGGTGGAGACCGACAGCATCATCAACCTGTGCTCGCATGTCCGCTCCGGCCCCTGGTCCAGCGTCATGCCGCGGGCGCTGCTGCACCTGTTCGGGGTGCCCGCCGGCACCCGGGCGCTGCGCTTGATCGACCCGGCCGCGACCCGCACCATGGGCCTGGTGATGGCCGACCGCGACCCGCCGTCGCCCCTGGCCCGCGGCCTGTTCGACACCGCCCGCGCCCTGGACCTCGATGCCGAGCTGCAGGCCACGCCGCTGCAGCCGCTTGCTTCATAAACCCTGTTTATCAATTCATCCGGGCTTTGTATTTGAATCTGGTATACGCACCCGCCCATCCTTAAATTATCGGGTGGCAGCCAAGGGCCGCCCGGTCCAACAAACCCGCAAAGGGAGTGGGACGGATGCCCGAACACCGGGGCTGGGACGCCGAGGTGGCGCGAGACGTGATCGCATCGCATGGTGCGACCGAAGGGCCGCTGTTGCCCATCCTGCACGACCTGCAATCGGTCTTCGGCCATGTGCCGCGCGAGGCGCTGCCGCTGCTGGCCGACGCGCTGAACCTGTCCCGCGCCGAGGTGCACGGGGTCGTCACCTTCTATCATGATTTCCGGGCCGAGCCGGCCGGGCGCCATGTGCTGAAGCTGTGCCAGGCCGAGGCCTGCCAGTCGATGGGCGCGCGCGACCTGGCCGAGCATCTGCGCCGGCGGCTCGACATCGGCCTGCACGAGACCACGGCGGACGGCCGGATCACGGTCGAGCCGGTCTACTGCCTCGGCAACTGCGCCTGCGCCCCGGCGGCGATGGCGGATGGCGAGCTGGTCGGCCGCATCGACGCCAAGCGTCTCGATCGGATCGTGGACGCCATGGAGGCGGCGCGATGAAGGTCTTCGTTCCCCGCGACGCCGCCGCCGTCTCGGTCGGCGCCGACGACGTCGCCCGCGCCATCCAGGCCGAGGCCGCCGCCCGTGGCATCGAGCTGCAACTGGTGCGCAACGGCTCGCGCGGCCTGCTGTGGCTGGAGCCCTTCGTCGAGGTCGAGACGCCGGACGGCCGCATCGGCTACGGCCCGGTCGCGGCCGAGGACGTGCCCGGCCTGTTCGCCGCCGGCTTCGCCGAGGGTGGCGACCATGCGTCGCGCCACGGCCGGCCGGAGGAGATCCCGTACCTCGCCAAACAGCAGCGCCTGACCTTCGCCCGCTGCGGCATCACCGACCCGCTATCGCTGGGCGATTACGAGGCGCATGACGGGCTGAAGGGCCTGCGCGCCGCGCTGGCGATGGAACCGGCGGCTATTGTCGAGACGGTGACGGCGTCCGGCCTGCGCGGCCGCGGCGGCGCCGGCTTTCCGACCGGGATCAAGTGGCGCACCGTGCTGCAGGCCCAGGCCGACCGAAAATACATCGTCTGCAACGCCGATGAGGGCGACAGCGGCACCTTTGCCGACCGCATGATCATGGAGGGCGATCCGTTCCTGCTGGTCGAGGGCATGATCATCGCTGGCATAGCCACCGGCGCGACCAAGGGCTTCGTCTACATCCGCTCGGAATACCCGCATGCGGTGGCAGCGATGAACGCGGCGATCGACATCGCCTATCAGCGCCGCGTGCTAGGCTCCAGCGTGCTGGGCAGCAGCAAGCGCTTCGACCTGGAGGTGCGGGTCGGCGCCGGCGCCTATATCTGCGGCGAGGAGACCTCGCTGCTGGAGAGCCTGGAAGGCAAGCGCGGCATGGTCCGGCCGAAGCCGCCGCTGCCGGCGCTGAAGGGCCTGTTCGGCAAGCCGACGGTGATCAACAACGTGCTGTCGCTGACCTCGGTGCCGATCATCCTCGACAAGGGCGCCGCCTTCTACGCCGATTACGGCACCGGCCGGTCGCGTGGCACCCAGCCGCTGCAACTGGCCGGCAACGTCAAGCGCGGCGGGCTGATCGAGGTCGCCTTCGGCCTGACCCTGCGCGAGCTGATCGAGGGCTTCGGCGGCGGCACCGCCAGCGGCCGGCCGTTCCGGGCGGTCCAGGTCGGCGGCCCGCTGGGCGCGTATTTCCCGGACAGCCTGCTGGACACGCCGCTCGACTACGAGTCGATGGCGGCGAAGAAGGGCATGCTCGGCCATGGCGGCGTCGTGGTGTTCGACGACCGCGTCGACCTCGCCGTCCAGGCCCGCTTCGCCATGGAGTTCTGCGCCATTGAGAGCTGCGGCAAGTGCACGCCCTGCCGCATCGGTTCGACCCGCGGTGCCGAGACCATCGACAAGATCATCGCCAACCGCGACACCGGCGGGCGTGAGCTCGGCCGCAACCTGACGCTGATCGAAGACCTCTGCGAGACCATGCTGGACGGGTCGCTCTGCGCCCTCGGCGGCCTCACCCCCTATCCGGTGCTCAGCGCCCTGACCCACTTCCCCGATGATTTCGACCGCGCGCCCGCCCCGGCGCAGGCCGCGGAATAAGGAGGCCATCCGATGGCTCTCGTGACGGAACAGGATTTCGGGACCCCGGCGCGGATCTCGCCGAACATGGTGACGCTGGAGATCGACGGCGAGGCCGTGACCGTGCCCGCGGGCACCTCGGTGATGCGCGCGGCGGCCGAGATCGAGACCGCGATCCCGAAGCTATGCGCGACCGACAGCCTGGAGCCGTTCGGCTCCTGCCGGCTCTGCGTCGTCGAGATCGAGGGACGGCGCGGCACGCCGGCCTCCTGCACCACGCCGGTCGAGCCCGGGATGAAGGTCCGGACGCAGTCGCCGAAGCTGGCGAAGCTGCGCCGGAACGTGATGGAGCTCTACATCTCCGACCACCCGCTGGACTGCCTGACCTGCGCCGCCAACGGCGATTGCGAGCTGCAGGACATGGCCGGCGTCGTGGGCTTGCGCGAGGTGCGCTACGGCTATGACGGCGCCAACCACCTGGTCGGGGAGAAGGACACCTCCAACCCGTATTTCACCTTCGACCCGACCAAATGCATCGTCTGCTCGCGCTGCGTCCGGGCCTGCGAGGAGGTGCAGGGCACCTTCGCCCTGACCATCGACGGGCGCGGCTTCGCCTCCTTCGTCTCGGCCGGTCAGGATGACGGCTTCAAGGAGAGCGAGTGCGTGTCCTGCGGCGCCTGCGTTCAGGCCTGCCCGACCGCGACGCTGATGGAGAACAGCATCATCGAGGCCGGCCAGCCGGAGCATTCGGTGGTGACCACCTGCGCCTATTGCGGCGTCGGCTGCGCCTTCAAGGCCGAGATGCAGGGCACCGAGGTGGTGCGGATGACGCCGTACAAGGACGGCAAGGCCAATCACGGCCACAGCTGCGTCAAGGGCCGCTTCGCCTGGGGCTACGCCACCCACAAGGACCGGATCACCAAGCCGATGATCCGGAAGCAGATCACCGATCCGTGGCGCGAGGTGTCGTGGGAGGAGGCGATCGCCTACGCCGCGTCCGAGCTGAAGCGGATCCAGGCCACCTACGGCCGCGATTCGATCGGCGGCATCACCTCGTCGCGCTGCACCAACGAGGAGACCTACCTCGTCCAGAAGATGATCCGCGCCGGCTTCGGCAACAACAACGTCGACACCTGCGCCCGGGTCTGCCATTCCCCGACCGGCTACGGCCTGGGCCAGACCTTTGGCACCTCGGCCGGCACCCAGGATTTCGACAGCGTCGACGAGACCGACGTGATGGTGGTGATCGGCGCCAACCCCACCGACGCGCACCCCGTGTTCGGCAGCCGGATGAAGCGCCGGCTGCGCGAGGGCGCCCGGCTGATCGTGGTCGACCCGCGCCGCATCGACCTGGTGAGGTCGGCCCACATCAAGGCCGACCACCACCTGCAGCTCAAGCCCGGCAGCAATGTCGCCATCGTCAATGCGATGGCGCATGTGATCGTGAGCGAGGGGCTGGTGGCCGAGGACTATGTCCGCGAGCGCTGCGACATCGCCGAGTTCTCGCGCTGGGCCGAGTTCATCGCCGATCCGCGCCATTCGCCGGAGGCGATGGAGGAGATCACCGGCGTGCCGGCGGCCGAGGTGCGGGCGGCGGCGCGGCTCTACGCCGCCGGCGGCCGGGCCGCGATCTATTACGGCCTCGGCGTCACCGAGCACAGCCAGGGCTCGACCATGGTCATGGGCATGGCCAACCTCGCCATGCTGACCGGCAATATCGGCCGACGCGGCGTCGGGGTGAACCCGCTGCGCGGCCAGAACAACGTCCAGGGCTCCTGCGACATGGGGTCCTTCCCGCACGAGTTCCCGGGCTACCGCCATGTCGCCGGCGACGAGGTGCGGAAGATCTACGAGGATCTGTGGCAGGTGTCGCTGTCCGGCGAGCCGGGCCTGCGCATCCCGAACATGCTCGACGCGGCGGTCGAGGGCGGGTTCAAGGGCCTGTATGTGCAGGGCGAGGACATCGCCCAGTCCGACCCCGACGTGAAGCACGTCACGGCCGGCCTGGCGGCGATGGAATGCGTCATCGTCCAGGACCTGTTCCTGAACGAGACCGCCAGCTACGCCCATGTGTTCCTGCCCGGCTCCTCCTTCCTCGAGAAGGACGGCACCTTCACCAATGCCGAGCGGCGGATCAGCCGCGTCCGGCGCGTCACCCCGCCCAAGGCCGGCTATGCCGACTGGGAGGTGACGATGCTGCTGTCGGAGGCGCTGGGCTATCCGATGCGCTACAGCCATCCGAGCGAGATCATGGACGAGATCGCCCGGACCACGCCGACCTTCAGGAACGTGTCGTTCCAGCGGCTGGAGGAGCTGGGCTCGGTGCAGTGGCCGTGCAACGACGCGGCGCCGGAAGGCACGCCGATCATGCATATCGACCATTTCGTCCGCGGCAAGGGCCGGTTCATGATCACCGAGTTCGTGCCGACCGAGGAGCGCACGGGCCCGCGCTTCCCGCTGGTGCTGACCACCGGCCGTATCCTCAGCCACTACAATGTCGGCGCCCAGACCCGGCGCACCGACAACGTCGCCTGGCATGAGGAGGATCTGCTGGAGATCCATCCGGTCGACGCCGAGAACCGCGGCATCCGCGATGGCGACTGGGTGGCGCTGCACAGCCGGTCGGGCGAGACCAGCCTGCGGGCCAAGGTCTCCGACCGGATGCAGCCGGGCGTCGTCTACACCACCTTCCACCATGCCGAGACCGGCGCCAACGTGGTCACCACCGACTATTCCGACTGGGCCACGAACTGCCCGGAATACAAGGTGACGGCGGTGCAGGTTCGGCGGGTGAACCACCTGTCCGACTGGCAGATCGGCTATCGCGAGCTGCGCGAGAAGACGATCCAGATCGAGCGCCCGCAGGAGGCCGCGGAGTAGCCATGGCCGCCTTGCCTGCGACCGACCTGCGCCTGCCGGCCCGGCGGCTGTTCCGGGACGACCGGGCCGAGCCGGTGGAGGAGGTGGTCGCGGCCGAGGTGCCGGTGGCGCTGGTCTATAATGGCATGTCCTACGCCGTGATGATGGCGTCGCCGGCCGATCTTGAGGACTTCGCGCTCGGCTTCAGCCTGACCGAAGGCCTGGCCGATACGCCGTCCGACCTGACGGTCGAGGAGGTCGTGGCCGACGAGGAGCGCGGCGTCGAGGTGCGGATGGCGCTGCGCGGCGCGAATTTCGCCCAGATGCTGCAGAAGGTGCGGAACATCACCGGCCGCACCGGCTGCGGCATCTGCGGCACCAGCGACCTCGACACCCTGCACGGCCGCAAGCGCCGCGCGCCGAAGCCGATCGAGGTGGAGCGGGCGGCGATCCGCCGGGCGCTGCGCGACCTCGACGGGAAGCAGGACATCCGCAGCCGCACCGGCGCCGTCCACGCCGCCGCCTGGGCCGACCGCGAAGGCCGGATCCGGCTGGTGCGCGAGGATGTCGGCCGGCACAACGCGCTCGACAAGCTGGTCGGCGCCCTGGCCCGCGCCGACATCGATGCGGGGCAGGGGATCTGCGTCATCACCAGCCGCTGCAGCTTCGAGATGGTGCAGAAGACGGCGGCCGCGGGAATCCCGATCCTGGTCGCGATCTCGGCGCCGACGACGTTGGCCATCGACACGGCGAAGGCTGCCGGTGTCACCCTGATCGCTTTCGCCCGAGGCGACGGCATGACCGCCTACACAGACTTTTCCCCCCTGCTTCCAGCCAAGGTCGAAGCATGAGCGGCAGCGCCGACAAGATCACCCGCATGGCGAACCAGATCGCCAGCTTCTTCGCCTCCTACCCCCACGAGGAGGCGGTGGCCGGCGTGCGCAAGCACATCAAGGATTTCTGGGAGCCGCGGATGAAGGACCAGATCCGGGCCCAGGTGGCGGCGAAGAACGCCGAGCTGAACCCGCTGGTGGTTGAGGCGATCGAGACGCTCCCTCGCTGACAGCGCGTCCCGGTGGACGGCGGGCCGCGGCCGCTTATGATGTCGGCCGGGCAAAGCCGGGGTCCGCATGGGGTCGATCACCGCGTCGGTCAAGCGCTACGAGGTCTGGCTCGAGGAGCAACTGGGCCGGCAGCTCATCCAGGCCGATCTCGACCGCAAGCATCGCCGGATGGAGGAGAGCGACTTCCTCTTCCTGCGCGCCACCTGCTTCCGCTGGACCGAAACCGCGCATGAGCTGTGCCCCGGCCTGATGGACGCGCCGCGCGTGGTCGCGGTGGGCGATGCCCATATCGGCAATTTCGGCCTGTGGCGCGACGCCGACGGGCGGCTGATCTGGGGCGTGAACGATTTCGACGAAGCGGCGGAGACGCCCTATGCCCTCGACCTCGTCCGCCTCGCCGCCAGCGCCGTCCTGGCGCGCGGCCGCGACCGCTCGGTGTCGGCCGACGAGATCTGCGCCGCCATCCTCGGCGGCTATGTCGAAGGCCTGCGGGCGCCCGGCGCCTTCGTACTGGAGCGCCGGCATCTCTGGCTGCGCGACCTGGTGCTGGCCAGCGACGAGGAGCGCGAACGGTTCTGGTCGGCGCTGGAGGACCTGCCGCGGGATGCACCGCCGCGCGCCTATCGCGAGGCGCTGGCGGCGGCGATGCCCGACACCGACCTGGCGATCGCCACGGCCCGGCGGACGGCGGGGACCGGCAGCCTCGGCCGGCCGCGCTGGGTTGCGGTCGTCGACTGGCATGGCGGCCCGGTGGCGCGCGAGGCCAAGCCGCTGCTGCCCTCGGCCTGGTCGCTGATCCGGGGCGGTGACCGCAGGCTGCGCTTCGCCGAGATCGTCGCCAGCCGGTTCCGCATCGCCGATCCCTGGCTGAAGCTGCGCAAGGGCATCATCGTCCGCCGCCTGGCGCCGAACAGCCGCAAGCTCGATTTCCCGGCCCTGGCCGATCCCGGCCTGCTGCGGCGCCTGCTGACCGCGATGGGGGCCGAGCTGGCCAACCTGCATTCGGCCCGCCGCTCGCGCGCCCGCGCCGTCGCCGACGATCTCGCGGCGCGCAAGCCCGCCTGGCTACGCGATGCCGCCGGCAGGGTGGCCGAGGCCACCCGGCAGGACCGGATGGCCTGGCGGGGCCGGCGCTGAGGAGCAACCGAGGAGGGGACGATGCAGCGTATGGGCATGTGCATCCGGCTGAAGCGGGAAACGGTGGCGGAGTATCTGCGGCTGCACCGGGCCGTGTGGCCGGAGGTGCTGGCCACGATCAGCGCCTGCCACATCCGCAACTATTCGATCTTCCTGAAGCAGCCGGAGAACCTCCTGTTCGCCTATTGGGAGTATCATGGCGCGGATTTCGCCGCCGACTTGGCGCGGATGGCGGCCGACCCGAAGACCCGGGAGTGGTGGGCGCTGTGCTCGCCCTGCCAGGAGCCGTTCGAGACCCGGCAGGAGGGGGAATGGTGGGCGATGATGCCGGAGGTGTTCCACCATGACTGACGCCGCTGCGCCTGCCGTGAATCGCTCGTGAAAGGCGCAATCTCGCGTCGCGGAATTCCGACGCGCCCCTCCCATATGGGGGTGTCGAGAGGCTGCCGGATCAAAGATAGTCCGACTTACCACCTCGACCCGGTCGGGGTGGCCGGCGAAGGCTTCGCCGGACTGACTCCATTGCTCCACTTCAGGGCCGGCCCGCACCGCAACCGGGCCGGCCTCTTTTATCTTCGGGGCAGGATGCAGAAATAGAAACGGCGCCTCGGGAGGGCGCCGTCTGAACCGGTTGGAAATGGTCGGAGTGAGAGGATTCGAACCTCCGGCTTCTACGTCCCGAACGTAGCGCTCTACCAGGCTGAGCTACACTCCGTCGCACCGGCGGTTGGGCTTATAGCGGGACTGGCGGGGGGCTGCAAGGCCTGTGTCGCAGTTCCGTCAGAAATCCCGCTCGACCACGAAATCGACCACATCCTCCAGCGCCTTCCGCATCGGCGAAGCGGGCAGGAGGCCGATCGCCCGGATGGCGTTCTCGGCATGAACGCGCGCCGCCGCCATGCTGTCGGCCAAGGCGCCGTGGCGCTGTAGCAGGGCCACGGCGTGGTCGAGATCCTGCTCGCTGTGCTCGCCATCCTCCAAGGTCCGGCGCCAGAAGCCGCGCTCCTCCTCGTTGCCGCGCTCGACGGCCAGAATCACCGGCAGGGTGAGCTTGCCCTCGCGGAAATCGTCGCCGATGGTCTTGCCCAGGCGGGCCTGGCGGGCGGAATAGTCCAGCACGTCGTCGACGATCTGGAAGGCGATGCCCAGCTCGGTGCCGAAGCTGCGCATGGCGGCGCATTCGGCCGCGCTTCGGTCGGCCACCACGGCGCCGATCTCGCAGGCCGCGGCGAACAGCTCCGCCGTCTTGGCGCGGATGATCCTGAGATAGGTGTCGCGGCTGGTCACGGTGTCGTGCGCCGCCGACAGCTGCAGCACCTCGCCCTCGGCGATCACGGCCGAGGCGTTGGCCAGGATGCGCAGCGTGTCGACCGACCCGTCCTCGACCATCACCTGGAAGGCGCGGGAGAACAGGAAGTCGCCGACCAGCACGCTGGCCTGATTGCCGAACACGACATTGGCCGAGGCCTGGCCGCGGCGCAGGTCGCTCTCGTCGACCACGTCGTCATGCAGCAGCGTGGCGGTGTGGATGAACTCCACGGCGGCGGCCAAGCCGATATGACGTTGGCCGCGATGGCCACACAACCGGGCCGAGGCGAGGGTCAGGACCGGACGGATGCGCTTCCCGCCCGAGGCGATGAGATAGCCGGCCAGTTGCGGAATCAGCTCGACCGAGCTCTGCATCCGCTCCAGGATCAGGGCGTTCACCGCCTCCAGATCCTCGGTGACGAAGGCAGTCAGGCGGTCGAGCGCGCCGGAATCGGCGGTCGGCTCCGGCGGCAGGGACTCGGCTCTCGTCGCTCCAAGACTGGCGGTCAAGCCCGGCTCCTCAACATCCACATTCCGATCTCCGGCACCGGCGTGCAGCGGGGCAGCGATCCGGACCGGATTGTGTCACCATGACCCTTGTGTGCGCTGCATAAACGAGAAACAGGCCCCGTGAAAGAGCTTCTGCGAACCAATGACCCGGTCCGGCTGTCCTTCCTGACGGCCTTGCTGACCGATGCGCGCATCGAAAGTGTCATCCTTGATATGCACACATCGGTGCTGGAAGGAAGCCTGGGCATCTTGCCGCGCCGCTTGATGGTGGCCGTGGAGGATTGGGCCAGGGCGCGGTATGTCCTTCAATCTGCGGGGGAAAGCCTGCCGGATGCCTGAGGGGCCGAGGCCCGGAGCCGCGGACCACGCCACCAGCGAGGACCGGCTGCTCGGCGGGCGGGTCCGCCTGCTGCAGCCGCGGGACGGCTACCGCGCCGCGATCGACCCGGTGCTGCTGGCCGCCGCGGTGGCGGCCGGGCCCGGTGAGCGCGTCGCCGATCTCGGCTGCGGTGTCGGCGCGGCGCTGCTCTGCCTCGCCGCGCGGTGTCCGGAAGTCTCTGTCACCGGCGTCGAGCGCGAATCCGGCCTGGCGGCGTTGGCGCGCGAGAATCTCGGGCTGAACGGGCTGGCGGGGCGCTGCGCGATCGTCGAGGGCAGCGTCGCCGACCCGATCCCGGGCGCACCCTTCGACCGGGTGATGATGAACCCGCCCTTCCTGCCGCCGGGCCGCGGCCGCGCCTCCGCCCATCCGGTCAAGGCCGCAGCGAATGTCGAGGCCGGGCTCGATCTCGCCGGCTGGGTTGCCTCCACGGCCGGGGCGCTGAAGCCGCGCGGCTGGCTGACCCTGGTCCACCGCGCCGACCGGATCGACGAGATCTGCGCCGCGCTGCGGCCCGGCTTCGGTTCGCTGACCCTGTTCCCGCTCTGGCCCCGGGCCGGAGAGCCGGCGCGGCGAGTGCTGGTGCAGGCGCGGCTGGGCGGCCGGTCGCCCGCGGTGCTGGCCGCCGGGCTGGTGCTGCACGAGGCCGATGGCGGCTACACCCCGGCGGCGCAGGCGGTGCTGCGCGACGCAGCGCCGCTGGCCCTCTGAAGCGCCGGACCTTTTGAAATCGCGTCCCGGCGGGCCATATCCTGCCGCGTATCGTGGCGGCAACAAACCGATCGAGAGCGCATCATGGGCCTCCTGTCCCGACTTCCCTTCCTCGGCCGCGGCGACGGACCGCTGGTGACCGTTCTGCCGCTGCGCGGCGTGATCGGGGGCGGGCGCGGATTCCTGGCTCAGGGCCTGTCGATGGAGAAGCTGGCGCGCCCGATCGCCGCCGCCTTCAGCCCCAAACGCTTGGCCGCAGTGGCGCTGCTGGTGAACTCGCCGGGCGGGTCGCCGGTGCAGTCCTCGCTGATCGCGCGCCGCATCCGCGACCTGGCCGAGGAGAAGAAGGTGCCGGTCTACGCCTTCGTCGAGGACGTAGCGGCCTCGGGCGGCTACTGGCTGGCCTGCACCGGCGACGAGATCTGGGTCGATGACAGCTCGATCATCGGCTCGATTGGCGTGGTCTCTGCCGGCTTCGGTTTCCAGGACGCGATCGCCCGCATCGGCGTCGAACGCCGGATGCACACCGCCGGCACGCGCAAATCGATCCTCGACCCGTTCCAGCCGGAGCGGCCGGAGGATGTGGCCAAGCTGGAGGAGCTGCAGCGCGAGATCCATGCCGCCTTCATCGCTCATATCCGCGCCCGGCGCGGCGGGCGGCTGACGGCGGATGACGCTACCCTGTTCAACGGCGAGTTCTGGACCGGAGCCAAGGGCCGGGCTCTCGGCCTGGCCGACGGCATCGGCCATCCCCATGCGGTGCTGCGCGCCAAGTTCGGGCCGAAGGTGCGGCTGAAGCTGGTGCAGCAGCAGACCGGCTGGCTGCGCCGCCTGACCCGGGCCGACAGCTTGGCTGCCGCCGCTGTGGACAGCGCCGTCGGCGCGGTGGAGGATCGCCTCCTTTGGTCCCGCTACGGGCTGTAAGGACTTCGATGCTCGGCAAGATCCTCGTCGCGATCGCCCTGGTGGTGGGCGTGCTTTGGTTGATGGGCATGGCCCGCCGCGTCGGCGTCGCCCGCGAGACCGCGGCGCGGCGGGACGCGCTGTCGCAGCAGCACCGCGCCCGCAAGGCGCAGAAGGGCGCCGAGGACCTGGTCCGCTGCCCCAACTGCGGCGCCTACCACGCCGACGGCCTCAGCCATCGCTGCGAGGGGTGATTTGCACTGATTCTGTTAGTGCAGTATTCTTGCTGCGTCCGTGCAGGAGTCGCTCGATGGCCGACACAAACTTCACCTTCCGCGTCGATGAGGATCTGAAGACCGAGTTCACGAGGGCTGCCAAGGCCAATGACCGCCCGGCTTCCATCCTGCTCCGCGATTTCATGCGCGACTATGTGAACCGGAACCGGGAGGCGTCGGAGTACGATGCATGGGTCGACGCCGAGTTGGAGCAACGGCTGCGCGAGGCCGACGACCCGGCCACGAAGTGGATTCCGCACGAGCAGGTCGTGGCTGAGACCCGAGCCCTGATCGATCGCATCGCCGCTGAGAAAAAGCGGCGTGCGGGTTGACTGGCTGCCGCCCGCACTCCAAGACCTCGCCGAGATCCTCGGCTACATAGCTGCCGACAACTCCGTCGCGGTGGCTTTTGGGGTGCATGGCGAGATAACCGGACAGGTAGACCGTCTTCGGGACAACCCCCATCTGGGGCGACCGGGACGTCGACGCGGCACCCGCGAATTGGTGATCAACCGGACACCTTACATCGTTGCCTACCGCATCGACGGAGACGTGGTGAGGGTCGTCCATGTACGGCATGGCGCCCGACGTTGGCCGAGACGTCTCTAACCCTCTCCCCCGCTTGAAGCCTCCCGCCCGGCGCCCTATGGTGCGCGGCCTCTTTCCAGCGCCAGCCCGAGACATGCCGACGGTCGCCCCACCCCCGAAGAGTTTTCAGGAGATCATCCTGCGGCTGCAGAATTTCTGGGCTGCCCAGGGATGCCTGATCCTGCAGCCTTACGACATGGAAGTCGGCGCAGGCACCTCGCACCCGGCGACGACGCTGCGGTCGCTCGGTCCCGACCGGGTCTGGAACGTGGCCTATGTCCAGCCCTCGCGCCGGCCGAAGGACGGGCGCTATGGCGAGAACCCGAACCGGCTGCAGCACTACTATCAGTTCCAGGTGCTGATGAAGCCGGCGCCGGCGGATGCGCAGGACCTGTACCTGCAGAGCCTTTACGCCCTCGGCATCGATCCGGCGCTGCACGACATCCGCTTCGTCGAGGATGACTGGGAGAACCCGACGCTTGGCGCCTGGGGCCTCGGCTGGGAGGTCTGGTGCGACGGCATGGAGGTCACCCAGTACACCTATTTCCAGCAGGTCGGCGGCATCGAATGCGACCCGGTCCCGGTCGAGCTGACCTACGGGTTGGAGCGTCTGGCGATGTACCTGCTGAACGTGAAGAGCGTCTACGACCTGCCGTTCAACGACCCGCAGACGCCGGGCGCCAAGCGCTATGGCGAGGTGTTCCTACGGGCTGAGCGGGAGTACTCTGCCTATAATTTCGAGCACGCCGACACGGCGATCCTGCTGCAGCACTTCAAAGATGCGGAGCAGGAGTGCAAGGCGCTGCTGGAGCGCCGCCTGGCGCTGCCGGCCTATGACCAGTGCCTCAAGGCCGGCCACAACTTCAACCTGCTCGACGCCCGCGGCGTGATCTCCGTGGTCGAGCGCGCCGCCTATATCGGCCGCGTGCGCGACCTCGCCCGGGCCTGCTGCCGACTCTGGCTGGACGCGGCCTGAGGGGGGCTGACATGGCTGAATTCCTGCTCGAACTCTTCTCCGAGGAGATCCCGGCCCGCATGCAGGCGCGGGCCGCGGAGGATCTGAAGTCTCTCGTCACCGATGCGCTGAAGGCCGCCGGCCTGGCCTTCGACCGGGCCGAGGCCTTCGTCACGCCGCGGCGCCTCGCCCTCGTGGTCGACGGCCTGCCGGCGGTGCGGCCCGACGTGGCCGAGGAGCGCAAGGGGCCGAAGGTCGACGCGCCGCAGCAGGCGATCGACGGCTTCCTCAAGGCAACCGGGCTGACGCTGGAGCAATGCGAGCAGCGCGACACGCCCAAGGGCAAGATCTGGTTCGCGAGCCTGACCATCCCCGGCGGCCCGACCGCCGACCTGCTGCCGGAGGTGATCCGCAAGGCGATCCTCGGCCTGCCCTGGCCGAAGTCGATGCGCGCGGCGGAGCAGGTGGTGCGCTGGGTGCGCCCGCTGCACCATGTGCTGGCGCTGTTCGACGGCCAGGTGGTGCCGTTCCGCTACCACCTGCACAAGCCGGACATCGACGGCTCGGGCGAGGGGGCCAAGCAGGCCGTCGGCTCGACGGTCGGCCACCGCTTCCTGGCGCCCGGCCGGATCGCGGTCACCGGCTTCGCCGATTACAAGGCGAAGCTGCTCGATGCCTATGTCGTGCTCGACCGCGAGGAGCGGAAGACGCTGATCCGCGATCAGGTCGAAGGCCAGGCCAAGGCCGGCGGCCTCGCGCTACGCGACGACCCGGGCCTGCTGGAGGAGGTGGCGGGCCTGGTCGAATGGCCGGTGGCCTATCTCGGCCGCATCGACGACGCCTTCATGGCGGTGCCGGAGGAGGTGCTGGTCACCTCGATGCGCACCCATCAGCGCTACTTCGCCCTGGAGACGGCAGACGGCAAGCTGGCGCCGCGCTTCGCCGTGGTCGCCAACACCGAGACCCGCGACGGCGGTGCCACGGTGATCGACGGCAATGAGCGCGTGCTGCGCGCCCGCCTGTCCGACGCCAAGTTCTTCTGGGACCAGGACCGCAAGACGCCGCTGGGAAGCCGGGTGAAGAGCCTCGAGCCGATCATCTTCCATGCGAAGCTCGGCAGCGTGGCGCAGAAGGTCGAGCGCATGGCGGCGCTGGCCGCCAGGCTGGCGCCGAAGCTCGGCGCCGGGACGGCCGATGCCGATCGCGCGGCGCGGTTGGCCAAGGCCGACCTGACCTCCGAGATGGTGGGCGAGTTCCCGGAGCTGCAGGGGCTGATGGGCCGCTACTATGCCCTGGCCCAGGGCGAATCGCCGGATATCGCCGAGGCGATCGCCGACCACTACAAGCCGGTGGGGCCTAGCGACCGCTGCCCGACCGCGCCGGTCTCCATCGCTGTGGCGCTGGCCGACAAGCTCGACACCCTGGCCGGCTTCTTCGCCATCGACGAGAAGCCGACCGGCAGCCGCGATCCCTATGCGCTGCGCCGCGCCGCGCTCGGCGTGATCCGGCTGGTGGTCGAGAATCGCGCCACCCTGCCGCTGCGCGAGGCCTTCGGCGCGGCCTGGGACGCCTATCGCGTCGACGGCCTGCGCGACCGCGCCGTGGTGGTCGAGGACCTGCTGTCCTTCATCGCCGACCGCCTGAAGGTGGCGATGCGCGAGAAGGGCGTGCGCCACGACCTGATCGACGCGGTCTTCGCTGTGGGCGGAGAGGACGACCTGCTGCGCCTGCTCGGCCGGGTCGACGCCCTGGCCGCCTTCCTTGGCAGCGAGGACGGGGCGAATCTCCTGACCGCCTACCGCCGCGCCGGCAACATCGGCCGGATCGAGCGCAAGAAGGACGGGGTGGAGGGCTTCGGCGAGGTCGATGCCGCCCGCTTCGCCATGGCCGAGGAGCGGGCATTGTTCGAGCGTCTGGAGGCGGATGCGCAGCCATTGCGCTCGGCCCTGGCCGCCGGCGATTTCGCCGGAGCGATGGCCACGTTGGCCGGCTGGCGGCCCGCGGTCGACGCCTTCTTCGACGCGGTCCTGGTCAACGACCCGGACCCGGCGCAGCGCCGCAATCGCCTGGCGCTGCTGGAGGATCTGGCGCGGTCGATGGACGCGGTTGCCGACTTCTCGAAGGTGGAAGGGTAGGGGCTGCCGCCCTACCCATGATTCCCGGCGTCCAGGCTGTCCCTCAGTTCTCCGGGAAGGCTTGCCGCCGGCTATCGGCCTTGTAGACCGACTCCATCCGCGTTACGTCGTCGAGCGGGCTGCCGGCCACCGCGATGATGTCGGCATCCTTGCCGACTTCGATCACGCCGATGGTGGTTGTGACGATGCGCCGGACGGCGGCATTCGGTCGCGATGCTTATGCTGGTACCACGATCGGGTGAATTGTCGCCGGATCGGCATCCGGGACAGATTCGTTCCTACATCTTTATGGTTGCGACGGCATCGGCATGCTGGCGTTGGGTTCACGGATCGCTCCTTATCAAATATGCCCGCTTATCAAATGTGCGCAGATTTCCATCTTCATCCTTAGCAATTCCAGAATTGGTCATGCTGCGTTGCAAAAAGATAAAACTCTGAGGAATTCCGCGGCTTTTCCGAGCTTGACTTCATCGCCTCGCTGCGCTGCAAGACACGGAACACGCACGGGGATCGAACCGTTGTTCCCGCTGCGCTGGATCGAGGCGGAGGTACGATGATTCCGACCGCAAGGGCTCCGGAAGGCGGCCGTCTAACCGTGGCTCGCCCGGACGCCCTGTCCGGGGTCGGCGTACCGCTTCCGCCGTTTCGGGTCTAAGATCCGACTCAATCGTCTCCCACGAACGCCAAGGCGGAGAGAAGAACGACATGACCAAATGGGTCTACGGCTTCGGGAACGGCAAGGCCGACGGCCGCGCCGACATGCGCAACCTGCTTGGCGGCAAGGGGGCCAATCTCGCCGAGATGAGCGTTCTGGGGCTGCCGGTGCCGCCCGGATTCACCGTCACCACCGAACTCTGTTCGCACTACTACGACCACGACCGGACCTATCCGGACGAGCTGACGGAGCAGGTCCAGGCTGCGCTCGGCCAGATCGAGACGATCGTCGGCGCCAAGTTCGGCGACAAGACGAATCCGCTGCTGGTCTCGGTCCGCTCCGGCGCCCGCGCCTCGATGCCGGGCATGATGGACACGGTGCTCAATCTCGGCCTGAACGACGAGACCGTGCAGGGCCTCGCCGCTCGCACCGGCGACGAGCGCTTCGCCTATGACAGCTACCGCCGCTTCATCCAGATGTATGGCGACGTGGTGCTGGGGGTGGAGCATTACCGCTTCGAGGACGAGCTCGAGGGCATCAAGCGCGAGCGCGGCGTATCGCTCGACACCGAGCTGACGGCCGCGGACCTGAAGACCCTGGTCGACCGCTACAAGGGCGTGGTCCAGACCGATCTTGGTCAGCCCTTCCCGCAGGATCCGAAGGACCAGCTGTGGGGCGCGGTCGGCGCCGTGTTCGGCTCCTGGATGAACCAGCGCGCCATCACCTATCGCCGGCTGCACGACATCCCGGCCAGCTGGGGCACGGCGGTCACCGTCCAGGCCATGGTGTTCGGCAACATGGGCGACGATTGCGCCACCGGCGTCGCCTTCACCCGCAACCCGTCGACCGGCGAGAACGCCTTCTACGGCGAGTACCTGGTCAACGCCCAGGGCGAGGACGTGGTCGCCGGCATCCGCACGCCGCAGAACCTGACCAAGGTGTCGCGCGAGGCTGCGGGCAGCGACCTGCCGTCGATGGAAGAGACCATGCCGGAGACCTTCCGGCAGCTCTGCGACATCCGCGATCGGCTGGAAGGCCATTATCGCGACATGCAGGACATCGAGTTCACGGTCCAGCAGGGCCGGCTCTACATCCTGCAGACCCGCAACGGCAAGCGTACTGCCGCCGCGGCGCTGCGCATCGCGGTCGAGCTGGCCGAGGCCGGCGTGATCGACCAGCGCGAGGCGGTGCGCCGGGTCGAGCCGCAGGCGCTCGACCAGCTCCTGCACCCGACGCTGGACCCAAAGGCCAAGCGCGAGGTCATCGCCAAGGGCCTGCCGGCGTCGCCCGGCGCCGCTTCTGGCAAGATCGTGCTGACCGCGGACGAGGCCGAGACCCTGGCGCAGATGGGTGACAAGGTCATCCTGGTGCGCGAGGAGACCAGCCCCGAGGACATCCATGGCATGCACGCCGCCGCCGGCATTCTGACCACGCGCGGCGGCATGACCAGCCACGCCGCGGTGGTGGCCCGCGGCATGGGCCGGGCCTGCGTCTCCGGCGCCGGCGAGCTGCGCATCGACACCAAGGCGAAGACCGTCTCGGTCGGCGGCGTCACGCTCAAGGCCGGCGACGTCATCACCATCGACGGCGCCGCCGGCGAGGTGATGAAGGGCGAGGTGCCGACCGTCCAACCCGAGCTGTCGGGCGACTTCGCCAAGCTGATGGGCTGGGCCGACGAGGTCCGGCGGATGAAGATCCGCACCAACGCCGAGACCCCGCTCGACGCCCGCACCGCGCGCAAGTTCGGGGCCGAAGGCATCGGTCTGTGCCGGACCGAGCACATGTTCTTCGAGGCCGACCGCATCACCGCCGTGCGCCGCATGATCGTGGCCGAGACGGTCGAGGCGCGGAAGGCGGCGCTGGCCGAGATCCTGCCGATGCAGCGGCAGGACTTCGTCGAGCTGTTCACCATCATGAAGGGCCTGCCGGTGACCATCCGGCTGCTCGACCCGCCGCTGCACGAGTTCCTGCCGCGGACCGAGGAGGATCTCGAGGAGGTCGCCCGGACCGCCGGGGTCGATCTCGGCCGGGTGCGGCACCGCACCGCGCAGCTGCATGAGAGCAACCCGATGCTCGGCCATCGCGGCTGCCGCCTCGGCATCTCCTTCCCGGAGATCTACGAGATGCAGGCGCGGGCGATCTTCGAGGCCGTGGCCGAGGTCAAGGCCGCGTCCGGCGAGACGGTGACGCCGGAGATCATGATCCCGCTCGCCTTCTCGAAGAAGGAGCTCGACATCCTCAAGGCCGCGATCGTGGCGGTGGCCGCCGCGGTCGAGAAGGAGAAGGGGATCAAGCTCGACTTCCTGGTCGGCACCATGATCGAGCTGCCGCGCGCCGCGCTGCGGGCGCATGAGCTGGCGGAGACGGCGGAGTTCTTCTCCTTCGGCACCAACGACCTGACCCAGACCACCTTCGGCATCAGCCGCGACGATGCCGGCACCTTCCTGCCGGACTACACCCGCGCCGGCATCCTGGAGCAGGACCCCTTCGTTACCCTCGACCGCGACGGCGTGGGCGAGCTGGTGTCGCTGGCGGCGGAGCGCGGCCGCAAGACCCGCTCGGGCATCAAGCTCGGCATCTGCGGCGAGCATGGCGGCGACCCGGCCTCGATCCATTTCTGCGAATCGGTCGGGCTCGACTACGTCTCCTGCTCGCCCTACCGGGTGCCGATCGCCCGGCTGGCCGCGGCGCAGGCGGCGCTGAAGGCCGAGGTCAAGGCCGAGTAGTGGACCTGGCCGCCGCGCCCCGCACGGATGTCCTGACGACGCCGGACGGGGCGCTGCTGCGCTGGGCCGTGTGGCCGGAGCCGGAGGGACGGGTGCGCGGCACCGTGCTGATCCTGAACGGCCGCAGCGAGTTCATCGAGAAGTACCGCGAGACCGCGGGCGAGCTGATCGCCCGCGGCTTTCGCGTCTTCGGCTTCGACTGGCGTGGCCAGGGCCTGTCGTCGCGCACCCCGGTGGGCGACGAGACCGGCCATTACGACAGCTTCGACCCGCTGGTGCGCGACGCCGCGCTGATCGCCGACCAAGTGGTCCGGCCGGCGGGGCAGGGGCCGCTGATCCTGCTCGGCCATTCCATGGGCGGGCATCTGGCGCTGCGCCTGCTGGCAGACCGGCAGGACCTGGCGGCTGGCGCGATCCTGACCGCGCCGATGGTCATGCCGATCGCCCAGTCCTATGCGCGCCAGGCGGCGCGGCTGCTGTCGCCGATGGCGGCTGTGCTCGGCCGTGGCCGCGGCTATGCCCCGGGCGAGGGCGGCTACGACCCACAACGCCTGATCGACCCGCGGCGGCTGCTGTCGAGCGATCCGGTCCGCAACCAGATCCAGGCCAACTGGTTCCGCGACCATCCGGACTACCGCGTCTCGGGCATCACCTGGGGCTGGCTCGCCGCTGCCTTCCGCTCGGGGGCGGCGATCCTGCGGCAGGCGCCGTCCATCCGGGTGCCGGTGCTGATGCTGCTGGCCGGGCAGGAACGGCTGGTCGACAACGCAGCATCCCGGCGGGTCGCCCGATTGCTGCCGCAGTGCCGGGTCAGCGTCTACCCGGACGCCCGGCATGAGATCCTGATGGAACGCGACGACATCCGCAGCGCCTTCTGGCGCGACGCCGACGATTTCCTGGCGACGCTGGCGCCATGAGGCGGCGGGACTTCGCCGGCTGGCTTGCCGGCGTCCTGCTGGCCCGGCCGCTTCTGGCTCAGACCCCGGAGCCGGCTCCGCAGCCATTGCCGGAGCCCAAGCCTGCGCCGGCGGGAGAGCCGGTCGATCTCGAGCTGGTGCTGCTGGTCGATGCCTCCGCCAGCATCACCACCGGCGCGCTCGACTTCCAGCTGCGCGGCCACGCTGCCGCCTTCCGCGATGAAAAGGTGAAGGCGGCTATCGCCGCCGGCCCGCGCGGTGGCATCGCGGTAACGGTGGCGCGCTTCGACGGCCCGCGCAGCCTGAAGGTGCTGCTGCCCTGGCGCCGCCTCGCCAGCGCGGCCGATGCCGACGCCTTCGCCGAGGCGGTGCTGGCGGCGCCGGCGGGGCAGGAGGCCGGGTCGACCGCAATCGGCAGCGCCGTGCTCGACGCCCTGGAGTTGTTCAAGGGGAGCGGCTTCGACAGTCCGCGTCAGACCATCGACATCGTCTCCAACGGCTTCTCCAATGCCGGGATCGATCCGACGCTGGCCCGCGATGAGGCGGAGGCGGCCCATGTGACGGTCAACGCCCTCGTCATCCTCGATGAATACGACTGGCTCGAAGGCTATTACCGGCAGCAGGTGATCGGCGGCATCGGCGCCTTCGTCCGCGCCGCCGAGGGCCGCGACAGCTTCATCCAGGCGCTGATCGCCAAGCTGATCGACGAGATCGTGTGAGCGATTGCCCGCGAGCCGGCCCCGCCCTAATGCTGTGACCATGTACGAGATCCTGACCGACCACCCGCTGCAATCCGCCAACAGCTTCGGCATCGCCGCGCGCAGCCGCTACGCCGTGGAGATCCGCGACGAGGCCGACCTGCCGGCGGTGCTGGCCGATCCGCGCTTCGCCGGGCTGCCGCGCCGGCTGCTGGGCGGCGGCAGCAATGTCGTGCTGACCGGCGATTTCGACGGGCTGACGCTGCTGATGCGCATCCCCGGCCGGCGGCTGGTGGGGGAGGGCGCCGAGGCGGTGCTGGTCGAGGTCGGGGCCGGCGAGGTCTGGCACGACCTGGTGGCCTGGACCATCGCCCAGGACCAGCCGGGGCTGGAGAATCTGGCGCTGATCCCGGGCACGGTCGGGGCCGCGCCGATCCAGAACATCGGCGCCTATGGGGTGGAGCTGGAGGAGCGGTTTGAGAGCCTGCGCGCCTTCGACACCGCAACCGGCGGCTTCGTCACGCTCGACCGCGCGGCCTGCCGCTTCAGCTATCGCGACAGCCTGTTCAAGCGCGAGCCGGAACGCTGGGTCGTCACCGGCGTCACCCTGCGCCTGCCGCGGCCTTGGGCGCCGGTGACGACCTATCCCGACCTGGCGCGGGTGTTCGGCGACCGGACCGACGTCACGGCCGCCGGGATCTTCGACACGGTGGTCGCGGTGCGGCGGCAGAAGCTGCCCGATCCGGCGGTGATCGGCAATGCCGGCAGCTTCTTCAAGAACCCGATCGTGCCGGGTGCGCAGTACCTGGACCTCGCTGCGTCCTTCCCCGGCATCGTCGGCTATCCGCAGCCGGACGGCAGGGTGAAGCTGGCCGCCGGCTGGCTGATCGACCGCTGCGGCTGGAAGGGGCGGGCGGTGGGCCGCGCCGCGGTGCATGACCGGCAGGCGCTGGTCCTGGTCAACCGCGGCGGCGCCACCGGGGCCGAGATCCTCGACCTGGCCCGGCAGATCCAGAGCGACGTCCGCGCCACCTACGGTGTCGCCCTGGAACCGGAGCCGGTGATTCTCTAAGCTCCATCCCTTCATCGTCATCCTCGCGAAAGCGGGGATCTCTTTCGGATTCCGGCGAGATCCCGTGTCTGCGCAGCGGCACTTCGCGCCGCAGCACGCACGGGATGACGATCGAAGGGAAGTGGGCCTACGGCATTGCCCTGAGCGCGTCGGCGAAGAAGTCGGGGCCGCCGAAATTGCCGGATTTCAGCGCCAGCACCATCGGCGGCTCCCGCCCGACGGAGTAGAGCACCGGCACGCCGGGGGCGATCTCGGCGCCGACGCGGAAGGCGGGCAGGGCCAGGGCGTCGACCACGGCGCCGGAGGTCTCGCCGCCCGCCACCACCAGCCGGCGAACACCGGCCTCGACCAAGCCGAGGGCGATCCGAGCCATCGCCTGCTCGATGGCATGGCCGGCGGCGTCTCGGCCGAGCTTCCGCTGCACCGCCGCCACCTGCTCCGGCGGCGCGCTGCTGGCGATCAGCACCGGACCCTCGGCGCGATGGCGTTCGGCCCAGCCTAGGGCCCGCCCGACCTCGCCGGGATCGCCGGCCAGTGCCTCCGGGTCGAGGCGCAGCACGGGCATGCTCCGCTCCGCCGCCGCGATCTGGCCTAACGTCGCCTGCGAACAGCTGCCGGCCAGGATCGCGGCCGGGCCGCCGATCGGGGCCGGCGCCTGGGATCCGCCCGCAGCCGTGATCCGGCCGGCGGCGACCAGCGCCCGGGCGATGCCGAGGCCGAGGCCGGAGGCGCCGGTCGACACCGGCTGGTCCAGCGCCGCCACGCCCAGCGTCTCCAGATGCCGGTCCAGCACCGCATCGGCAATGATCGCGCCTGCGCCCGCGGCCGCGCGCTGCCCGATGGCGTCGCGCACCGCCTGCGGCCCGGCCTCCACCGTCGCCAGCGGCAGCAGTGCTATCGGCGACTTGCTCTGCCGGCCCAGCACGCGGACCAGGTTCGAATCCCGCATCGGGTTCAGCGGGTGGTCCTTCAGCGGGCTCTCATGCAGCGGCACGGTGCCGACGAAGAGATGGCCGAGATAGACGGTCCGCCCGGTCTCCGGGAAGGCGGGGGTGACCAGGGCCGGGCCGGCGCCGGCCTCGGCCCGCAGCGCGTCGGTGACCGGGCCGATATTGCCGGCATCGGTCGAATCGAAGGTCGAGCAGATCTTGAACAGCACATGGCCGGCGCCGCGGCCGCGCAGCCAGCGCGCCGCCGCCAGGCTGCGCTCCACGGCCTGCGCCGCCGGGATCGACCGGCTCTTCAGCGCCACCACCACGGCGTCGACCGCCGGCAGCTCCAGGTCGGCGCGCGGCACGCCGATGGTCTGGACCGTGCGCAGCCCGGCCTTGGACAGGGTGTTCGCCAGGTCGGAGGCGCCGGTGTAGTCGTCGGCCACGCAGCCGAGCACGAGGGTCATCGTCTCCTCCTCATCCCTTCCGGCCGGCATAGGGCGCGAACCAGCCCAGGCCTTCGAGCGTGCCGGCGCGGGGCCGGTACTCGCAGCCGATGAAGCCGGCATAGCCCAGCCGCTCCAGCTCCTGGAACAGGAACGGATAGTTCAGCTCCTCGACATCCGGCTCGTGCCGGCCGGGCACGCTGGCGACCTGGACATGGGCGGTGATCGGCAGCAGCGCCCGCAGCGCCATGGTCACGTCGCCATGCAGGATCTGCCGGTGGTAGCAGTCGAATTGCAGCTTCAGGTTGGGCAGGCCCAGCTCGCCGATCAGCGCCGCGGCGCGGTCGAAGCTGCCAAGGAAATAGCCCGGCATGTCGCGGGTGTTCAGCGGCTCCAGCAGCACGTCGACATCCTTGGCGGCGAAGGCCTCGGCCGCGAACGACACGGCCTCGCGCCAGGCGGCCTGCGCCTGTGGATCGGTCGGGTCGGCATTGCCGCTCATCATGTGCACGCGGCCGACGCCGGTGGCCTCGGCATAGGTCAGGGCGGTGGCGACCGAGGCGCGGAACTCCTCCGCCCGCTCCGGCAGGGCGGCCAGGCCGCGCTCGCCTTTGGCCCAGTCGCCCGGCGGCAGGTTGAACAGCGCCTGGGTCAGGCCGTTGCGCGCCAGCTGCGCGGCGATCGCCTCCGGCGGATGCTCATAGGGGAACAGGTACTCGACCGCGGTGAAGCCCGCCCCGGCCGCCGCGTCGAAGCGGTCGAGGAAGTCCCACTCGGTGAACATCAGGCTGAGATTGGCGGCGAAGCGCGGCATCGGGTCTATCCTTCCTTCGGCGCGCCGGGCAGGTCGAGGCCGGCGATCTGCGCGTACAGCCGGGCGACCGAGGCGTCGTCGTCCCGGCCCATCCCCGCGGCGGCGGTCATCAGGAACATCTGCAGCGCCGCGCCGGCCACCGGCACCGGGAACTTGCCGCTGCGCGCCATGTCCATGACGATACCGAGATCCTTGGTGAAGATGTCGACCGCGCTGCGCGGCGCATAGTCGCCGTCCAGCACATGCTGGATGCGATTCTCGAACATCCAGGAATTGCCGGCCGAGGCGGTGATCACCTCATAGACCTTGCGGATGTCCAGGCCCTGACGGGCAGCGAAGGCGATCGCCTCGCAGGCGGCGGCGATGTGCACTCCGGCCAGCAGCTGGTTCACCATCTTGAAGGCGGCGCCTGTGCCCGGCGCGTCGCCGAGCTCGTAGAGCTTCGCCGCCATGGCGTCGAGCGCTGGCCGGGCCGCGGCGAAGGCGGCGGCGCTGCCGGAGGCGAGGATGGTCAGCGCCCCCTCGGCCGCGCGCTGGGCGCCGCCGCTGATCGGCGCGTCGAGATAGTGCCGGCCGGTCGCCTCCAGCCGCTCGGCCATGCCGCGCGCCGCCTCCGGCGCCATGGTCGCGGAGGAGACGAAGACCGCCCCCTCCGGCATCGCGGCGGCGCAGCCAGCCTCGCCGAACAGCACCGACTCGGTCTGGGCCGCGTTGACCACGACCGAGACCACGATATCGGCGCCCGCGGCGGCCTCGGCCGGGGTCTTGGCGCCGGTGCCGCCGGCGGCGACCAGGCGCTCGACCGCAGCGGCGGACAGGTCGCAGCCGGCGACCTCGAAGCCGGCCCGGCGCAGCGACAGGGCCATGCCCAGCCCCATCGAGCCCAGCCCGATCACGGCGGCGCGGCCAATCGGTTTCGTCATTGTCGAGTCTCCCAGTCCGGATCCTAGCGGTTGACGAGCTTCGCGGGGGTGGTCAGTACGGCGGCGGCGCCCAGCACCAGCATCACCGCCAGCATATACATGCCGAATTCAGTGCTGCCGGTCAGGTCCTTCAACAGGCCGATGGCATAGGGGCTGACGAAGCCGGCCAGGTTGCCGATCGAGTTGATCATTGCGATGCCGGCCGCCGCGGCAGCGCCGTGCAGGAAGGCGGTGGGCAACGACCAGAACAGCGGCGCGCAGGTCAGGACCCCGGCCGCGGCCAGCGAAAGGAAGGCGATCGCGATGGTGGTATCGGTGGCGGTCGCCGCGACGACGAAGCCGATCGCGCCCATGACCGCCGGGATCACCAGGTGCCAGCGGCGCTCGCGGCGCCGGTCGGCGCTCTGGCCGAACAGGATCATGGCGACGACGGCGCACAGGAACGGAATGGCGCTGATCAGGCCGATATTGAGGTTGCCGCTCACGCCGGTCGCCTTGACCAGGGTCGGCATCCAGAAGGTCAGCCCGTACTGGCCGCTGACGAAGGCGAAGTAGATGAAGCAGGACAGCCAGACCCGGCCGTCGCGGAACACTGCGCCGAGCGAGGCGGGGCTGTCCTTGCCCTTGGCATCGGCAGCGATCTCGCGTTCGATCACCGCCTTCTCCTCATCGGTCAGCCATTTCGCCTCGCGGACGCTGTTGTCGAGCACGAGCAGCACGGCCAGGCCGATCAGCACGGCAGGGATCGCCTCGATCAGGAACATCCACTGCCAGCCGGCCAGGCCGTGGCTCTCGTGGAAAGCGTCCATGATCCAGCCCGACAGCGGGTTGCCGAAGATGCCGGAGACCGGGATAGCGGCCATGAACACGGCGATGATCTTGGCTCGGCGGTGCGACGGGTACCAGTAGGTCAGATACAGGATGATGCCGGGGTAGAAGCCGGCCTCGGCCAGGCCCAGCAGGAAGCGCAGGGCATAGAACCACGGCGCCGAGGGCACGAACATGAAGGCGGCGGAGACGATGCCCCAGGTGATCATGATCCGGGCGATCCACATCCGGGCGCCGACCCGGTGCAGGATGACGTTGCTCGGCACCTCGAACAGGAAGTAGCCGACGAAGAAGATGCCGGCGCCCAGGCCGAACACCGCCTCGCTGAAGCCGAGATCCTGCGACATCTGCAGCTTGGCGAAGCCGACATTCACCCGATCGAGATAGGCGACCACGTAGCACAGCATCAGGAACGGCACGATGCGCCAGAACACCTTGCGGTAGACCCGCTTCTCGATCGTACCCGCCGCTTCGCGCGGCAACGGCATGGCTTCGACGCTCATTCTTCCTCCCTCGGCTCGTCCATGGCGGACAATTGACACCGGTATCATTCCCGTTTCACAGCCTGTCCAGCCAAAGGTTTGGATTTCGCGGTGTCAGAATGATATCGGTATCAATAGTCATGGTCGAAGCGGGCGACGGCGTCAAGGGCAAGGCTGCGGGGTGGCCGGAGCCGGACGGTGCGAGGGCTTCCGCTCGCACCCGGGATGCGGAGATGATGGAGGCCGAGTCGACGCAGAGGATCCTGATGGCGCGCACAAGAAGGCCCGATCCCAAGGGCATCACGCTGGCGGATGTCGCGCGTGCCGCCGGGGTCAGCAAGATCACTGCGTCGCGGGTGCTGCGCGGCGGACCGGTGGCTGGGGAGACGCGCGAGCGGGTGCTAGAGGTGGTGCGGCGCCTCGGCTATGTGCCCAACCGCCTGGCCGGCACCCTGTCCTCCGCCGGCTCGAACCTGGTCGGGGTGATCATCCCGTCGCTCGCCAACATCGTCTTTCCCGATGTGCTGCGCGGGGCGGAGGACGTGCTGGACGCCGCCGGATACCGGCCGGTCGTCGGCGTCACCGATTACGACCCGGTGCGGGAGGAGGGGCTGATCGAGGCGATGCTGGCCTGGCGTCCGGGCGGGCTGATCGTCACCGGGCTGGAGCACACCGACCGGGGCCGGGCGATGCTGGCCAATGCCGGGATCCGCGTGGCCGAGCTGATGGATCTCGACGGCACCGGTCTCGACATCGTCGTCGGCCTGTCGAACCGGGCGGTGGGGCGGGCCAGCGCCCGCCATCTGGTCGAGCGCGGCTACCGCCGCCTCGCCTATGTCGGCCACGATCTTGGCCATGACCGGCGCGCGGCGAAGCGGTTCGAGGGGTTTCGCGAGGCTCTGGCGGAAAGCCCGGCGGCCCTGGTCGTGACCGAACTACTGCCGGGCCGGTCCTCCGCCGCCTCGGGGCGGGAGGGGCTGGCCCGCATCCTCGACCGGGACGACCGGGTCGATGCGGTCTATTTCTCCAACGACGACATGGCGATGGGCGGCTGCTTCCTGTGCCTGGCCCGCGGCATCGCGGTGCCGGAGCGGGTGGCGCTGTTCGGCTTCAACGGGCTCGACCTCGGCCAGGCGCTGCCGCAGCCACTCTCCACCATCCGATCGCCGCGGGTGGAGATGGGCGAGGTCGGGGCGCGGCTGGTCTGTGGCCGCGAGCCGCCAGCGGTCGTCGATCTCGGCTTCGAGCTTATCACCGGCGCCACGGCCTGACCGCATTCGGAAGGAGGAACCCATGGACGAGACCAGGCTGCGCGAGGACATCTGCCGCTTCGGCCGCTCGCTGTTCGAGCGCGGGCTGACGCCCGGCTCCTCCGGCAATATCAGCCTGCGGCTGGACGATAGCGGCTGGCTGGTGACGCCGACCAACGCCTCGCTCGGTTTCCTCGACCCGGCGCGGCTGTCGCGGCTCGATGCCGAAGGGCGGCTCCTGTCCGGCGACAAGCCGACCAAGGAGATCCCGCTGCACGGCGCGCTCTACGAGACGCGCCGCTCGGCCCGCGCCATCGTGCATCTGCACTCGACCCATTCGGTGGCGGTGTCGATGCTGCCGGGCGTCGACCCGCAGGCGGTGCTGCCGCCGCTGACCGCCTATTACCTGATGCGGGTCGGGGCGACGGCTCTGGTGCCCTATTACCGGCCCGGCGACCCGGCGGTGGCCGACGCCATCCGCGGCCTGGCCGGACGCTACTCGTCGGTGCTCTTGGCCAATCACGGCCCGGTGGTGGCGGGTGAGAGCCTGGAGGCCGCGATCTACGCCACCGAGGAGCTGGAGGAGACGGCGAAGCTGCACCTGCTGCTGCGCGGCCTGAACCCGCGGCTTCTGTCGCCGGGCCAGATCTCGGAGCTGAAGGACGCGTTCAAGCTCGACTTGCCGGTCGATGACCACGGGCACGAGCATTAAAGGTCTTGCGGCTGCTCAGTCCTCGTCCAGCCCGGGTGTTGCCGCCGGACGCGCGGCGACGCCGGCGTAGCGGCGCAGGCTCCAGAGCAGGGGGGAGGCGTCGCGGGTCTCGACCTCGGTGACCAGGCCGACGAACAGGATATGGGTCGACACCTCGGTCAGGCCGATCAGGTGGCAGTCGATCACGGCGACCGCCCCCTCCAGCTTCGGCCGGCCTGATGGCCAGGCGGACCAGGTGCCGCGGGTGAAGCGCTCGGAGCGGGCGATCGGCAGCTTGCCAGCGAAGGCGTCTGCGACCTCGTCCTGGTGCTCGGCCAGCATGGCGACGGAGAAGCCTTCGGTCGCCTCGATCACCCCGGCCATGGCGCTGGTCCGGTCGATCGAGACCAGCATGGTCGGCGGGTCGGCCGCCAGCGACATCACCGCCGTGGCGGTGCGGCCGTGCCGGGTGCCGTCGGGCTCCGTCGCCGCCACCACGCAGATGGTCGCGGTCAGGCGCGTCAGCGCCTCGACGAAACGATCGCGGGGCACCGCCGGCGGGTGTCGCGGGTCCGGGTTGTAGCGAAGCGAGGTACGCGCGACCAAGATCTGTCCCTGAGGGCCGTCGGAAAGGGGCGCCCGCCAGCCCGCTTCCCGTGAAGGAGAAACCGGACTGGCGGGCGGGGTCGGCGTCAGGCGGCCTTGAGCTGGGCCTCGGCGAACTCGTAATTGGCGAGCTTGTCGAGGAAGTTCTGGGCGTAGTCCGGACGACGGTTGCGGAAGTCCAGATAGTAGCTGTGCTCCCACACGTCGAGGCCGAGCAGCACCTTGCCCTCGCCGGTGGCGAGCGGGTTGGAGCCGTTCGGGGTCTTGGTGATCTTCAGCTTGCCGTCCTTGCCGACCACGAGCCAGGCCCAGCCGGAGCCGAACTGGCCGATCGCGGCCGCCTTGAAGGCGTCCTTGAAGGCCTGCACGCCGCCGAGATCCTCGGTGATCTTCTTTTCCAGCGCGCCCGGGATGGCGCCGCCCTTCGGCGACAGATTCTGCCAGAACAGGATGTGGTTCCAATGCTGGCCGGCATTGTTGAACACCGGGGCCAGGTTGTCCTTGCCATAGGCGAAGGCGACGATCTCCTCGAGCGACTTGCCCTTCAGCGCATCGTCCTTCTCGACGAAGCCGTTCAGCGCCGTGACATAGGCCTGGTGGTGCTTGCCGTGGTGCAGCTCCAGCGTCTCCTGGCACATGCCGCGCTCGGCGAGGGCGTTCTGCGAGTAGGGCAGTTGGGGAAGTTCAAACGCCATGGTGGTGCTCACTTTCTGATCGGCTTGGGTGTGGAAGGATGCGGTAGGCGCAACGGCGCGCCCCCGCCTGGATGTGCTCCGTGCGCTCCACCCGGGCCTCCGGCCCGAGCACGCGGCGGAACAAGTCGAGCTCGGAGCGGCAGAAGCCCTGGCAGGCCGCCGCCGCGGCGCAGATCGGACAATGATTCTCGACCAGAAGGAAGCCGTTTTCGTCTTCCTCCCACCCAGCCATGTAGCCCTCGCGGGTGCGAAGGCCAGCCAGGGCCGCGATGCGGTCGCGCAGTATCGCCGTGCCCGCCACCGCGTCGGTGTAGCGGGAGAAGGTCTCGGCCTCGCGCGCGGCGATCAGCCGCTCCAGCGCCGGTTCGCCCAGCTCGCGCCGGACGCCGGCGATCAGCCCGGCCACCATCTCGGCATGGCCGTCGGGGAACCGGGCATGGCCGGCGGCGGTGAGGGACCAGAGCTGGAGCGGCCGGCCGACCCCGGCGCGCTGCGGCGTCGACTCGACCAGCCCGGCTTCGGCCAGCTTGACCAGCTGCTGCCGCGCCGCCTCCCCGGTGGTGCCGAGCGCGGCGCCGAGCGCCGCGGCGCTCTGGCCGCCGCGCGTCTTCAGCAGGAGGAGCAGCCGCTCCGCCGCCGTCGCCGGCTCCCGGGAAGGATCATTGTCAAAGTCCATGCTTTGAAAACTAGGGCCATGCGGGGACGGCCGCAAGTCTTACCGACATCGGCTGTCGCGTCGGGCTCAGGGTGGCGGCTGCGCCGGCGCTGGCGCTGGCGCGGCCGGGCCGTTGCCATAGGTGACTGTGGCATTGCCCTCGCTCATGATCGCCGGCGACTGGGCCCCCTGGGTCGTGACCGCCGGCCCTGCCGGCCGGGATGCGAAGACCCAGGCAAAGATGCCGAGCACGCCGATGCCGAAGCAGCCGGCGGCGATCAGCCGCACCAGGCCGCTGCGCTCCTGGCGCGGCACGCCGCGGATGACCGAGATCAGCGGCCGCACCAGCAGCACCACCAGCCCCAGCGCGATCCCGCCGATGCCGGCGACCTCGCCGAGCGATTTCAGGTCGATGTCCATCTTCGATCTCCCCCAGATCCGAGAGCTATTTCGCCGTCGTCCCGATATCGGACAGAGCCTGCCTGAGCGGCTCCAGCCTGCCGTCGATCCGCGCCACCCGAGCGGCCATGCCGGCCTCGAGGAACACCGCCCGCGCCTGCTCCAGGACGGCCAGGGCCTCCTGCCGCAGAGACGGGTCCGCGGTCCTCTGGCCGAGCGCATCGAGGGCGATGGCCAGGCCGTCCTGGCTCTCCGCCCGGTCGAGAGCCGTGCGATCCTCCGACAAGGCGAGGCGATAGGCACCGACGGCCGTCAGCAGGCTCTGTGTGCCGTTTTCCCGGAGCCCGAGATCCAGCAGCGCGTGGCCCAGGCTGTCCTGGATGTCGGCCCACAAATCCGCGTCGCGGTCACGGGTCGCCTCTTCCAGGGCGAGGCGGCAGGACGCGACGGCCTGCTCCAGGGATTCGATGCCCGTCCCCTGCTCGCCGAGCCTGCGAAGAGCCTCGGCCAGCCCATTCTGGCCGTGGGCCCAGTCGAGCGGTGCCTGCTCGCGCGGCCATTCCTCTAAAGCATGGCGATACGCCTGGACCCCCTGCTCGAGGCTCGCCGTGTCATTTTCGCTTTCTCCTAGGTGCGAAAGCGCCAGGCCGAGCCCCGCCTGGGCATCCGCCCAGGCGAGGGGGGCGTCCTGGCGGGAGGTGGACTGCAGGACGAGGTGTTGGATCGAGACGGCTTCCCGCAGGCGTTCCGGCTGACCCCGGCGGCCCAGCCGCACGAGCGCGCCGCCCAGGCTGGACTGGGCCGCGAGCCAGAGAAGCGGCGCCTGGTCCGGCGTCAGTTCCTGCAAGGCGAGGCGATAGGTCTCGACGGCCTGCTCCAGGTGCCCGGTGCCGGTTTCGCGAGCCCCCAGGCTGCTGGACGCATCGCCGAGATTGAGCTGGATCGTGGCCCATTGCAGCGGAGCCCGGTCGCGGGTCTGCTCCGACAATGCGAGCCGATACGCATCGATCGCCTTTCCGATCGTCCCGACGTCGTTCTTCTCTTGTCCGAGGAACAGAAGGGCGCTTCCGAGGCCCATCTGAGCCGTGGCCCACACGAAGGGGGCCCTGTCCCGGGTTAGCTCGGCGAGGGCAAGGCGGAATGTCTCGGCCGCCAGCTCCACACGCTGTGTATCGCCCTGGATCTGACCCAGAATGAGAAGCGCATTGCCGAGATTCAGATGGGTCAGGGCCCATTGCAGCGGCACCCGGTCCCGCGGCTGCTCCTGCACGGCGAGTTGAAAGGCCTCGATCGCCTGTTCGAGGGGTTGCTCGTCGTTTCGACGCTGGCCGAGGAACAGCAGCGCATTGCCGAGATTCATCTGCGCCGTAGCCCATTGGAGAGGCATCCGATCCCGGGTCTGCTCCTGCAGGGCGAGGCGATAGGCCTCAGCCGCCTGCTCCAGGCGCTCCGTGCGCACGTCACGCTCGCCCAGATAGACCAGCGCATTGCCGAGATTCATCTGAGTCATGGCCCATTGCAGCGGTGCCCGATCCCGGGTGTGCACCTGCAGGGAGAGGCGGAAGGCCTGGATCGCCTGTTCGAGGTGCTGCGTATCGCTTTGGCGCTGGCCGAGGGAGAGCAGCGCATTGCCGAGATTCATCTGGATCATGGCCCATTGCAGCAGGCCCCGGTCCCGGGTCTGCTCCTGCAAGGCAAGACGGTAGGCCTCGACCGCCTGTTCAAGATCCTGCGTGCCGCTTCGACGCTGGCTGAGATACAGAAGCGCATTGCCGAGATTCATCTGAGCCACGGCCCATTGGAGAGGCGCACGGTCTCGGGTCTGCTCCTGCAAGGAGAGGCGGTAGGCCTCGGCCGCCTGTTCCAGGTCTCGCGTGTCGCTTCGTCGCTGGCCGAGATAGAGCAGGGCATTGCCGAGATTCATCTGGGCCACGGCCCATAGGAGAGGCACGCGGTCGCGGGTCCGCTCCTGCAGGGCAAGGCGGAAGGCCTCGATTGCCTGTTCCAGGTCTCGCGTGTCGCTTCGCCGCTGGCCGAGAGAGACAAGCGTGTAGCCGAGATTGATCTGGGCCGCGGCCCAACTGAGCGGTGCCCGGTCTCGGGTCTGCTCCTGAAGCGCCAGGCGAAGCGCCTCGACCGCTTGTTCGAGATGCTCGGTGCCGCTCTCCCTTTCGCTCAATGCGATCAATACGCCGGCGAGATTGATCTGGGCTCTGGTCCAGTCCAGCGGATGGGTGACGCGCGAAAGTTCCTGCAGGGCGAGGCGGTGAGCTTCGACCGCCTGAAGGAGGTGATCCGTGCCGCTTTCGAGCTGTCCGAGGGCGAGGAGGGCGCCGCCGAGGCTCAGTTGCGCCTTGGCCCAGTCGACCGGTTTCTGGGCTCGGGCCACCTCCTCCAGGACGCGATGGAACGCATCGATCGCCCGCTCGAGGCGGCTCCTGCTGCCTTCCCGCTGCCCAAGGGTCACCAGAGCGTCGCCGAACCGGATCTGCGTTCCGGCCCAATCCTCCCTCATCCGGCCCTGCGAAAGCTCGGCCAGGGCGAGCTCATAGGTCGAGATCGATTGGGTGAGGGCCGCATTGTCGCCGCGTTCGTCCCCTTCCTGCTTCAGAGCGTTGGCTTCGGCGGCCAACAGAAGACCCTTCAGATCGGCGCGGGCGGCCGGCAGCAGCGTTATTGCCGCGTGAAAATGCCCGGCAGCCTCGAGATAGCGCAGCTCCGTCATGGCGATGTCGCCACGGGACGTACGTGCCTGCACGGCGCGAAGCAGCCTTTTGTCGGCCGCATCCTGCGCCTGCTGTGCCAGCCGATGGGCCTGCTCGGCGGCGGCGATCTCGATCTGTTCGGCCTGGCCCAGCAACCGGTCGGCCTCGCTGAAGCGACCGGCGGCGATCTCGGCCTGGGCCCGCGCCACCAGGTCACGCGTGACCGAATCCTCCGGCTCCAGCGCGGCCAGCCGCTCCATCGCCTGCCGATACTGCTGCGCCACCTCCGACAGCTTGGCCGACAGCTTCTCGATCGGGACATTCTCCTGGCCCAGGATGCGCAGCATCGTCACCACCGCGTCCTGGGTCACGCCGAGCTGGCTGCTCAAAGCCGAGATCCGGTCGGTCAGTGGTCCGGTCGCTCCGGCCACCGACGCGTTGATCAGCTCCCGCATCTGCTCCGGCGAGACGCCGTAGGAGACGGTGACGTCGCCCTCGGCATAGATCGCCGGGCTCTGCTCGCCATGGCTTTCCTGGGCCTGCAGTGAGCCGGGCAGAAGGGCGATCAAAAGAACGATCAAAACGACACGGGGAGACATGGCGGCCCCCTGCGATCGAAACTGAGAATCGTCTACGACAAATCAGCCTGTCGAAATCCGCCGTCGCAAGGACGACTGTCCCATAATAGGCTGCGGATGTGGCGATTCTGTGGTCCGCGCATGGCCGCTCCCCGTGACCATCGCTTTCCCCTGCCGGCGCGGTGGGAGAAGCTGGCGCGGTGCTCCTGCAGCGAGTCGACCCGCATGAATTCAGGTCTTCTTTCCTCCTGGCAGCTCTGGGCGCTGCTCTCCGCCGGCTTCGCCGCCCTGACCGCGATCTTCGCCAAGATTGGCATCGAGGCGATCAACTCCGACCTCGCCACCTTCATCCGCACCGTCGTCATCCTGCTGGCGATCGGCGGCATCGTCGCCGCCACCGGGCAGTTCCAGCCGGCCTCCTCGATCTCAGGCCGGACCTGGCTCTTCCTGGTGCTGTCGGGCCTGGCGACCGGGGCCTCCTGGCTCTGCTACTTCCGGGCGCTCAAGCTCGGCCAGGCGGGGCAGGTGGCGCCGATCGACAAGCTCAGCGTCGTGCTGGTGGCGGTGTTCGGCGCCATCGTCCTGGGCGAGTCGCTGTCCGGGTTGGCCTGGCTCGGCGTGGCGCTGATCGGCGGCGGCGCCGTGCTGGTGGCGGTCGGATGACGCCGATCTGCCGCCGGATGCGGCCGGAGGAGGCGGAGGCGCTGACGGCGTTGATGGCCGCGGCCTTCGGCAATCCACGCTTCGGGCCGACCATCGCCCGGCTGTCGCGCATGCCCAACGCCGCGATCCATGTGCTGGAGGCCGACGGCGCGTTGCGCGCCGGGGCGGCGGTGGTCGATTACGGCCGCGTCGCCTATCTCGGCGTCGTCGGCACCGACCCGGCGATGCAGGGGCGCGGCTTCGGCCGCCGCATCGTCGAGACTGCGCTGGCGCCGGTGCCGGCCGATCGCGTCATCCTGCTCGATGCCTCGCCCTCCGGCGCGCCGCTGTATGAGACGCTCGGCTTCGTCGATGTCGACGCCTCGGTGGTGCTGGAGGCGAAAGCGCCGGTCGAGGCGCCGCCGGTGCCCGGCCTCGCGCCGATGGCGGAAGCCGACCTGCCGGCGGTCGCGGCCTATGATGCGGCGGTGTTCGGCGCCGATCGAGCAACCGGGCTCCGGGAGCTGTTCCGCGAGCACCCGGCCGGCATGGTCTGCCGCCGCGACGGGCGGGTGGCCGGCTATGGGCTGCGCCATCCGGACCGGATCGGCCCGGTGCTGGCCGAGGACCAGGACACCGCGGCGGCCCTTGTCGCGGCGCTGTCCGTCCTCGCGCTGGCGGGGCCGATGACGATCACCGTGCCCTCCAGCCATGCCGCCATGCTCGGCCATCTGCACCGAAGCGGGGTGCCTGAGCTGCGCCGGCTACGCCACATGCGCCGCGGCGGCGACCGCCACCCGAGCGACCGGAGACGCATCGCCGCCATGGCCAGCTTCCATCTGGGGTAGGGAGGGGCCGCCGGTGGGCGGCCCCAGGGGGCTTACTTCTCCGCCAGCGCCGCCAGGATCCGCGCCCAGGAGCGGATGCCCTTGTGGAAGCTGGTCAGGTCGTACTTCTCGTTCGGGCTGTGGATCTGGTCGTCGTCGAGGCCGTAGCCGACCATCACCGAATCCATGCCCAGGATCGTCTTGAACGACCCGACCACCGGGATCGAGCCGCCGGAGCCGATCAGCATCGCCGGCCGACCCCATTCGTCCTGCAGCGCCGCCCGCGTGCGGGTCAGCGCCGGGCTGTCGATCGCCAGCGACAACGCCGGGCTGCCGTCGCGCGACCAGAACTCGGCCGAGCAATCGGCCGGCAGCCGCGACGTGACGAACTCATGGAAGGCGTCGCGGATCTTGGCCGGGTCCTGGTCGCCGACCAGCCGGAACGACACCTTGGCGAAGGCCTTGGCCGGAATCACCGTCTTGGCGCCCTCGCCGGTGTAGCCGCCCCAGATGCCGTTGACGTCGCAGGTCGGCCGCGCCCACAGCCGCTCCAGCGGCGCCCGGTCGCGCTCGCCGGCCGGGACCGAGAGGCCGATCTGACGCAGCGATTCGGCCTCGTCGAAGCCCATCGACTGCCACTGCGCCTTCAACTGGGTCGGCGCCTCGGCCACGCCGTCATAGAAGCCGGGCACGGTGATGCGGCCGTCCTCGTCGCGCAGGTCGGCCAGGATCCGGGTCAGCACATGGATCGGGTTGCGGGCGGAGCCGCCATAGATGCCGGAATGCAGGTCGCGGTTGGCCGCGGTGATCGTCACCTGCTCATAGACCATGCCGCGCAGGCTGGTGGTGATCGCCGGCGTCTTCGGGTTCCACATGCCGGTGTCGCAGATCAGGGCCAGGTCCTTCGACAGCTCTTCGCGGTTCGCTTCCAGGAACGGGTTCAGGCTGGGGCTGCCCGATTCCTCCTCGCCCTCGAAGAACACGGTGATCGGCAGCGGCAGCGACCCGGTGACCTTCTTCCAGGCGCGGCAGGCCTCGACGAAGGTCATCAGCTGGCCCTTGTCGTCCGACGCGCCGCGGGCGCGGATGCGCTTGACGCCGTCGGCCCCGGTCTCGATCCGCGGCTCGAAGGGCAGGGCGTGCCAGAGCTCCAGCGGGTCGACCGGCTGCACGTCGTAATGGCCGTAGAACAGCACCGACGGGCCGGCGCCGGCGGCGACGGCATGGCCGACCACCATCGGATGGCCGGTGGTCGGCCGCACCTCGGCGGCGATGCCGGCATCAGCCAGGTCTGCCGCCAGCCATTCGGCGGCGGCGCGGCACTGCTCCTTGTAGGCGGGATCGGTCGAGATGCTCTGCAGGCGCAGGAACGCCATCAGCCGGTCAAGGCTGGACTCGAGGCCGGCGTCGATCGCCGACAGGACCTGGTCGAGCGTGCTCACGGGAAGACTCCTCCGGAATTCGTTGGCGCGACCCTAGAGCAGATCCGGGGGCGGCGGAAACGGGGAAGGGCCGCTTTAGCCTTTTCGTCCGGCCATATGCTTGAGATAGGCGATGACCTGGTCGATCTCGCGGTCGCTCATCTGCTCCGGCGTAAAGCCCTGCATCTTGCGGTCCGGCCAGTCGCGCACCGAGGCCGGGTCGCGGATCAGGGCGTGCAGCGCCGCCGCGGTCAGGTACTGGGTCGGGTTCATCGGCCGGTTCAGGTCGGGCCCGACATCGGCCGATCCGGCGCCGCTGAACTTGTGGCAGACCAGGCACTGGGTGACGAACAGCGTCTGGCCGCTGCGGATCGGGTCGGCCGCCGGCAGGGCCGGGTCGACCGCCAGCTCCGGCCAGCGCGCGGCGGGGGAGGGCTGGGTCGCCAGCTTGGCCATCTGGTACGGCCATTGCTCGCTGCGCACCGTCGCCGCCTGGTCGCCGGTCCAGACCAGGTAGAAGGCGCCGGCGCTGACCGTCTTCTCCGGCAGCTTGGGCCAGGGGGCGTCGGCCGGCTCGATCGCCACCCAGGCGATCACCAGCTTCGGGTCGGTGTTGAGAATCAGGTCGACCGGCAGCTGCGCCGCGTAGCCGTCGGTCGCGATCGCCTCGATCACGGTGTCGGGCGGCGGCGTCAGGCCGGCGATCAGGCCGGCCACCGGCACGGCGCGATAGGTCATGGCGCGGCCGTAGATGGCGTCCTTCGTCACCTCGATGGTGGCGGCGTCGGGCCGGGCCAGCAGCTGGTCGCGGGTGAAATGGCGGGTCTCGCCGCCGATGGTCAGGTCGAGCGCCGGCTCGGCAGCACCGGCGGCGGCGGCCCACAGCAGCAGGCCGATGACAGCAAGGATGCGCATGATGGACTCCCCTGGCGGCGAGAATGCGCCGCGTCCAGGATAGGAAACCATGCGGCCGGGGTGAGTCGCCAGCGCCTAGAGGTCAGGCGGCCTTTCCGGCGAGTGCTGCCGGTCGCACCGAGGTGTCGCCCGCCAGCAGCGGCCCGGCATCGCCCTCCAGCGCCTCCAGCCGCAGCAGCGCCAGGCCGATGCCGTCGCGGCTCGACCGCATCTCGCCGGCTTCGCGACCGTCGCGCAGGATCAAGGTGCCGGGCTCGGGCGCCGGGCCGTCCAGCAGCACCGGCGCCAGCCGCTTCTTCAAGAGGCCGCGGTAGCGGGTGCGGGCGGTCAGCTCCTGGCCCATGTAGCAGCCCTTGTCCCAGGCGATGGCGTTCAGCGAATCGTAATTCGCCTCCAGCAGCACCGTCTTCTCCGGCACCAGGTCGCGGCTGCCGTCGGGCACGCCGAGGGTCAGGCGCAGCCGGTCCCAGGCCTCCGGGCCGGTCTCGGTGAGGCCGAGGCCCTCCAGCGTGGCCTTCGCCGTCGCCTTCGGCAGCAGCGCCCGGGCGCCGAGCGCCGCCGTCCGGGCGTCGACATGGACCACGCCATCGGCCAGGGCGCGCGCGGCCCCCGGCTCATTCGGCAGATCGAGGGCCTCGCCCGGGATCGCGGCCACCGCCCAGTCGGCGCTGACATCGGCCAACTCGATCTTGGAGCGCAGCTTGTACATCCGCAGCCGCCGGAACAGGTCGGCGCCGCGCCCGGTCTCGCAGTCGATCAGCCAGGCATCGCCCAGCGCGACCACGTGGAAATCGTGCAGATACTTGCCCTGCGGCGTCAGGAAGGCTGCGAAGACGGCGCGGTCCGGCGCCACCTTCCGCATGTCGTTGGAGACCAAGCCCTGGAGGAAGGCGGCCCTGTCCTCGCCGGTCAGGCGCAGGACGTCGCGGTCCAGGAAGGTGAAGTCGGCCATGGCATCGCCCGGTTGCGGAACGGCATCTGCCCCAAGAGGTGGGCCAAGTTCCCGGATCGCGCAAGCGCCTGCGAGTCCGAGTTGCGACGGAAGCGGCGGGCTGCGTCGTGAAGGGGACATCAGGCACCCATGGCGGTGCGCAATGTCGAGAGCATCATGAAGACGAAGTGGATTGTCGGTTCGGCTTTGCTCGCCCTCGTCGCCGGCACGGCCATGGCGGTCGCGCAGGATGGTGCGCCGGACGGCGGTTGGCGCGGCGGCTTCTTCCGCCAGCTCGACACCAACAAGGACGGCAAGATCGAGCGGACGGAAGTCCTGGCCTGGGCCGAGGCCCGGTTCAAGGCGCTCGACACGGCGGGTGACGGGGCGCTGACCAAGGAGCAGTATGTCGACGCCATGATCGCGAAGATCCGTCCCCGCCTGGAACAGCGCTTCGACAAGCTCGATGCCGACAAGGATGGGAAGGTGACCGCGGCCGAGTTCGAGGCGCCGGCTCTGGCCCGCTTCGACCGCCGCGACACCGGCAAGACGGGTGCTCTTTCGATCGATGACCTCAAGACTCAGCACAACTGAAGCGTGGCCGAGAGCGACGATGCCCTGGTGGCGGCGGTGGCGGCGGGAGACGCCGCCGCCTGCCGCCGCCTGGTCGACCGGCATCTCGGACGCCTGCTCGCCTTCGCCCAGCGTATGCTGGGCAGCCGCGCCGACGCCGAGGACGTGGCCCAGGACGCGTTCCTGGCGCTGTGGAAGGAGGCCGGGCGCTGGCGGCCGGACGGCAGCGCCACGGTCTCGACCTGGCTCACCCGCGTCACCTACAACCGGTCGATCGACCGGCTGCGGCGGCAGCCTTCGGTCGCGCTCGACGCGGTGCCCGAGCCGCCGGACCCTGCCGCCGGCGCCGAGGCCGGGCTGCAGCGCGCCCGGGTCTCGCGCCGGGTCGCCGAAGCTCTGGCCCAGCTGCCCGAGCGGCAGCGCGCGGCGATCCTGCTCAGCCATTACGAGGGACAGGGCAATCGCGAGATCGGCGAGGCCCTCGGGGTCGGGGTCGAGGCGGTGGAATCGCTCCTGGCGCGCGGCCGGCGCGCCCTCCGCCAGGCCCTGGCGGCGGAACGGGCCGATCTGATGGGAGAGGTGTGACATGGCCGAGATGACGCTCGATCGGTTCCTCGATCTGCTCGACCGGCATGGTCCGGTGATCGGCCGATGGCCCGCCGCCGATCAGGACGGGGCGGAGGCGCTGCTGGCGGCCTCGGCCGAGGCGCGATCCGCCATGGCCGATGCCCGGGCGGTGGCCGCCATCCTCAACGATCTGCGGGTCGTTCCGCCCTCGGCGGCGATGCTCGGCCGCATCCTCGACGCAGCACCACGGCCGCGCCGCTGGATCTCGGAGATCCTGTCCTGGCGGCCGGCGGTTGCCTTCGCCGCGGCTCTGGTGGTGGGGATCTACCTCGGCGCCATGGTGCCGACGGTGCAGGCCAATGACGACGACTGGTCGACCCTCGGCTATGCCCTGGCCGACGACGCGTCGCCTTTCGGAGGAACGCCGTGACTGCACGCTCCTGGCGCTGGGCCCTCGTCGCCTCGCTCGCGCTCAACCTCCTGCTGCTCGGCGTGCTCGGCACCTGGCTGTGGCGCTCGGATTCGCGATATTCGCGATCGGATCCGTCGGCGGTGGCCGAGGCCGTCGCGACCCTGCCGGAGCCCGACCGCACCGCGCTGGGGCATCTGCTCGAGCAGCGCCGGGCCCAGGCCGAGACGATCTGGAACGGCCTGCGCCAGCAGCGCGCGGCGGCGAGCGAGGCGCTGTCGGCCGAGCCCTATGATCCCGACAAGGCGGCGGCGGCGCTGGCGGCGATGAGCGACGAATTCAAGGAGCTGCGCGGAGTGGTGCAGGGCACGATTCTGGAGATCATGCCCAAGCTGTCGGCCGAGCAGCGGCGGAAGATGTTCGAACGGCGCGACGCGCTCTGGCGACTGTAGGCTCCCGGACCTACTGAGGCGGGATCGGCCGCAGGATCAGCACGTTGAGCTCTGCGCCGGGGGTGAAGTCGGTCTTCCGCACCTCGAACCGGGTCGGCGAGATCTTCTTCACCCCTTCGGCGCAGAAGCTGACCAGGTTCCGGGCGTCGCCCTTGTCGACCACCAGCCGGAAGTCCTTGATCGGCGCCGCCCAATTGGCCCCGGTCGTCAGGATGTAGGAGATTCGCTGCTCGCTGAACGGCATGCCATCCCGCCCGGCCTTGGCCTTCGCCCGGTCGACCGCGGCGAGGAAGCTCCGGTCGATGCAATAGACCCGCAGGTCGTCCGTATATTCGGGGGTGCCGTGGGCGTAGGGAGAGCCGATCACCGACCCGACGCTCGATCCGGTGCCCGGCGTGTAGCGGTGCTCGATCACCACCTCGCGCCCGGCGGGGAAGGTTTGCTGGAAGTGGTACGTGGTCTTCAGCGTCCACATCGGGACGACATGCTGCTCCCACCCTTTGCCGGAATCGTATTCGTTGACGGCGGCGAGGCCGAGCCCGATCAGCTCGTCCTGCTGCGCCTTCGGCAGCGCGGTCAGGTCGTCGTAATCGGCGTCGGGATACAGCGGCACGCCCAGCTTGCGCAGCAGCGCCGTCTGGTCGACGCCGTTGCCGAAGGCCTTGATCTCGACCTCGGTCGCCACCGCCTTGCCGTCGGCCTTGGTCGAGAAATCCAGGAAGTTCTCGCTGCCGGGATGCGGCACGGCGGTCATCCCGTCGATGAAGTCGAGCGTCACATCCGGCATCGGGAAGGCGACGGTCACCGTCTTGTCCTGTGCCGCGCGGTTGAAGAAGCGGTATGCGACCCGGATCTCGGTGGCCGAGACATACAGGTCCTCGGACCGCATCTCGATGTCGGCCGTCTTGGTCAGCACCAGGCCGCCGGCGGCGAGCTGCGCGGTCGTGTCATTGGCCTGTGCCGCCGCGAGCGGGACGAGAAGGGCGGCCAGGCCGATCGAAAGGGCGGTTAAGGCGGTGGTCACGATCGGCTCCCGGCAGTCGGCTTCCGCCGCACTGTCGCGCGGCAGGTCGGGCTTTTCTAAGGCGCCGGCGTGCCCTGGAAGGGTCTGCTCGCCGTCGATCTTCGTCCTGCGCATGGCCGGTCGGATCTCCGCCACACTCTGATCCCCTTGCGTTCCCGCCCCGTTCGGCGCTATCAGGGCGCCGCATGCCGCAATGTGCCGACCGGTCCGTATCCGGTGGGCCGCTGCGGCGCCCCGATGTTGCGAAGCGAAGCGGCGTCCGGGGGCGACGGATCTTGTGCGGTCGTTAAAAGTCCAACAAAATCAGCAGGTTGCAAATTACGACCTGCGCATCGTTTCGATTGTTTCCGTTCCGGCGTCTCCCTATACTCCGCGCCGCCCAGGCTCGGACGAAGGCCGGCACGTCAGACAGTGAGTGGTTGTTGCGATGACAGCGATGCTTCTGCCCCCGGATTATCGGCCGTCGGATGATGAAGACTTCATGAATCCGATGATGCTGGAGTATTTCCGGCGCAAGCTTCTGAAGTGGCGGGCCGACCTTCTCGCCGAATCCAATGCGACCCTGAGCAGCCTGCAGGATGGCGGCATCCAGGAGCCGGATCTGACCGATCGGGCCTCCGCGGAGACCGACCGTTCGCTCGAGCTCAGGATCCGTGACCGCGAGCGCAAGCTCCTGTCCAAGATCGACTCCGCGATGCGGCGGATCGAGGACGGCTCCTACGGCTTCTGCGAGGAGACGGGCGAGCCGATCGGCGTCAAGCGGCTGGAGGCGCGGCCGACCGTGACCCTCAGCCTCGAGGCGCAGGAGCGCCACGAGCGGCTGGAACGCACCCACCGCGACGATTGACCGAATACGGCGCCGAGAGGCGCCGTTCTGGTCTATGGTCTCGGCCGAAAGGCGTGTTCTCGTCAGCCGCCCGGTCCCATCTTCGATGGAAGGCGTTGTTCGCATTCCCGCCTCGCTGCGTGTCCGTGCTAAGGTGACGCCGAGGGGCTTTCAGATCGAGGGTATTCGATGCTTCGTGGCGCTGCGCTTTTCGCCGCCGTTCTCGCCGTCTCAGGCTGCGGGATCGATCCGGTGACGCCGAAGGAGACCCGCGTCGACTATGCGGGTTTCATCAACAGTGCGGATCAGGCCGCCATCTACGCCAACTCGCAATGCGCCCAGATCAACCGCTTGGCCGTGTTCAAGGTCGAGGACGTTGTCGACGGCCGCAAGGGGGCGACCTTCCAGTGCCTGCCGGTGCCGAACTGCTACCCGGCCGAAGCAGCAGCACCGGGGCAACCGGTCGCCCTGGCGCCGGCGGTTCCGGTCGCGATGATGCCAACCACGTCGGCCGTGCCGGGGCAGCCCTACACCGTTCCGCCCGCCGCGGCCGCCCGGCTGCCGGGTCCGATCGTGGCCATGGCCCCAGTGTCCTCGGCGCGCGACCGCCGGGCCGCGCGCCGTGCCAAGGGGGCGTCGATCGAGGATCAGTCGGACGACACCTACATCCCGTTCGCCGCGGTCCCGGTCGCCGCCGGACCACAGCCGCAGCGCGTGCCGTCCTATGAGACGATCAACGTGCCGACCGGCCCGAACCCGGTCTCGACCGAGACTCCAGGCCCGATGGCCCCGGGCTCCTACGCCGTTGCGGCCGCGCCGAGCTGGCGGCGGGCGGTGACCTGCAAGCCCAACGCCACGCTGCCGCTGGCGGTGGACCGGCTGCCGACCGGCGACGCTTATCCATTCTGATCAGCCAGTCCAGGCCGGGGACCGCATTTGTCGATGCCCGGCCTGGCGCTGTTGCAGAATTCTTGTCTCCGGTCGATAGGGGCCGCTCCCGACCATGGCCGTTTTGCTTGTCCTTGCGTCGGCTCTCCGTTTGGCTCAAGCTTCTAGTCCTATGCTGGCATGGCCTTTCCGCCGGAAACTGTCGTGTTGCAAGCAATTTTCAGAAAATAGTCTCCATAGAAGATTATTGAGGGGTAGGCATGGTGTGGGGAACCAAATCCGATGACGTGCTGACCGGCGACGCCGGCGACAATCGGCTGGACGGGCTCGACGGCAACGATCGTCTGTCAGGGCTCGGCGGCGACGACCTGTTGATCGGTGGCGCCGGCGCTGATGTCCTGGTCGGCGGCGACGGCAACGACCTCGCCTCCTACTACACGTCCACGACAGGCGTGGCCGTCCATCTGGCCAACCACACGGCCGCGGGCGGCGAGGCCCAGGGCGATACGCTGACCGGGATCGAGGATCTCGAGGGCAGCGACTGGAACGACTCGCTGACCGGCGATTCGGGCGACAACTGGCTTTACGGCCTTGACGGCAACGATACGCTCAGAGGTGGCGCCGGTGACGACCTGTTGGTCGGCGGCGCCGGGGCCGACGTCCTCGACGGCGGCGCTGGCTTCAATACCGTGTCCTATGTCGATTCCGCCCGAGGGGTCTCGATCGATCTTCTCGCCGGTCGCGGCGCGTATGGCGATGCGAATGGCGACACGCTCATCGGGATCACGGACATCACCGGATCGGACTTCGCGGACACGCTCGTCGGCAACGGCGCCGACAACTACCTCTATGGGGAGGCTGGCGACGATATCCTCTTGGGACAGATCGGCGATGACCTTCTGAACGGCGGCGCCGGCGCGGACATGCTTTATGGCGGGGCTGGAATCAATGCTGCGTCCTACAGCGGATCGTCAGCCGCGGTTGCAGTCAATCTCGCGACCGGGATTCTGGGTGCCGGCGATGCCGAAGATGACAAACTGTATCAGATCACGGACCTGATCGGATCCGCGTTCAATGATTTCCTGACCGGAAATGGGGACGATAATTGGCTTGGTGGCGGCACCGGTCGCGATTTGCTCGCCGGCGGCACCGGGGATGATGTCCTGATGGGCGGAGCAGGCGTCGATTCGCTGTTGGGCGAAGGCGGGAATGACGTGCTCAATGGCGGCGGCGGCGCGGACACGCTCTATGGCGGTGACGGGTTCAATACGGCATCCTATAGGGATTCGTCATCCGGCGTCGCGGTCAACCTTGCGTCCGGAGCCCTGGGTGCTGGCGATGCGCAAGGTGACAAGCTGTATCAGATCACGGATCTGACCGGGTCGGATTTCAACGATTTCCTGACTGGAAACACCGGCGATAATTGGCTTTTCGGTAATGCTGGCGGCGATCTGCTTGCCGGCGGCAGTGGGGATGACCTGCTGGATGGAGGGGTGGGGGCCGACAGACTGTTGGGCGAAGGCGGAAACGACGTGCTCGAAGGCGGCGCGGGCGCAGACACGCTTTACGGTGGGGCCGGGTTCAACACGGCGTCCTATGCCGGTTCGGGATCCGCGGTTGCGGTGAATCTCGCCACCGGCGTCGTAGGTGCTGGTGATGCCGAAGGCGACAAATTGTACCAGATCACGGATTTGATCGGGTCAGATTTCAACGATTTCCTGTCCGGTGACGGCGGCAGTAACTGGCTCTCCGGCGGTATCGGCAGCGACATGCTCGCCGGGGGTGATGGGGATGATGTGCTGGAAGGGGGGGCGGGCGCGGACCGGCTCTATGGCGGGGCTGGGTCAAATATCGCGTCCTATGAGGGATCCGCGTCTGCGGTGTCTGTCAATCTCCGAACCGGCACCCTGGGCGGGGGCGACGCACAGGGAGACAAGCTGTACCAGATCAGCGATCTGATCGGATCCGACTTCAATGATTCGCTGGCCGGTGACGCGGGCGACAACTGGCTCTCTGGCGGTGCCGGCGTCGACCAACTCGCCGGCGGCAATGGAAATGATGTGCTGGAGGGGGGCGCCGGTCCGGACTCGCTCTTTGGCGGGACCGGGTTCAATGTGGCGTCTTATAGGGGGTCAGCATCCGCGGTATCGGTAAATCTCGCGACCAGCGTCCTGGGTGGAGGCGACGCTCAGGGAGACAAGCTCTTTCAGATCACGGATCTGATCGGATCAGATTTCAACGACTTCCTGACTGGTGATGCGGGTAGCAACTGGCTTTCAGGTGGCGCTGGTGGCGACCTGCTCTCCGGTGGCGAAGGGGATGATTTTCTGGAAGGAGGGGCTGGCGCCGACGTATTGGCCGGCGGATCCGGTGCAGATACTTTCCTGTACCAGGGAGTTGCCGACAGCGGCGTGACAACGGCGACACGCGATCGAATCGTGGATTTCCTCTGGGGTCGCGACCAGATTGACCTGTCTGAGATCGATGCCAATACGGCCGCAGCGGGCGACCAGGCCTTTCGGTTTGTCGGCACCGTCGGCTTCTCTGGTGTGGCCGGGCAACTGATAAACTTCTCTTATGGCGGTAGGCTGATCGTCGCTGGTGATGTCAATGGCGACCGTGTGGCCGACTTTACCATTGCCGTCGAAACCAACGCGAAAACTCTCTCGGCATCGGACTTCGTTCTGTAGCGGATTCGGGCTATTCGGCCGGACCGTTTTCCCGATCCGGCCGGCCGCCTCGCGCCGTTGCCTTCAGTCCCGGCCTCCTGGATGCATCCGGACCGGCAGGTGGATGTCGGTGATCAGCTCCGCCGGCGGCGTGCCGCGCGGGTCGTTCAGGTATTCCTCGAAAATCGGCGCCTGCGCCGGTTCGGCGCCGCTGGTCGGCAGCCAGGTCCGGTACAGCCAGGCATAGGACCGCTCCAGCTCGGCATAGGGGCCGGTGTGGCGCAGCACCGCATGCGGCCCGCCGGCGACGGTGCGGAGGACGACCTCGCCCTCGCCGGCGACGCCCTCCGGCACCTCGAGGCAGGCGTCGGAGCGCAGCGCGTCGGAGGGCACCGCCGTCGGATCGTCGTAATAGATACCGAGGCTGCGGGCGCCCGGGCGCAGCAGTTGGCGCGCGCGGGCCCAGGACATCAGGATGTCGAAGCTGCGGCCGACCTCCATATAGGGGCCGATATGGCGGACGGTGGCGACTCGGATCGGTGTCAGGGTCCGGTAGGTCACGTCGGGCATGGGTGTCTCTCCTTCGGGTGAGTCGAAGGGGAACGACCGGCGCGTGCCGCGATACTCTCCCGGCGGGCGGCCGTAGCGCCCGGCGAAGGCCCGGCTGAAGGCGGCGGTGCTGCCGTACCCTGCCTGGCGGGCGATGCGGGCCACCGCCGTCTCGCTCTCCAGGAGGGTGCCGGCGGCGCGGTGCAGGCGCAGCCGGCGCACCGTGTCCGCCACCGTCTCGCCCAGCAGGTACCGGTAGGCCCGGTGGAAGTGGTAGGGCGAGAAGCAGGCCACCTCCGCCAGCCGGTCCAGGTCGATCGGGTCGTCGAGATGGGCGACGATGTGGTCGATCACCCGCTGGATCCGGGCGAGGTGGCGGTCGAGCGTGGCGTCCTTGGGCATCGGTTCGTTCTCCCGGCCTAAGCTCGCTACTGTTAGCCCGAAGCGGATTGATCCTGCTTGCGAAGCGCCGGCCGCGGAAGGGGCCTCGTGCCTGGGCTCTTGCGTGATGTGAACAAAACGTGTACAAGAGCTGCATTGACGCGGCGTATGGCGCCATGCAACTGGAAGGGACTGGTGATGTCGACCCCGACTCTCCGCGTTGTGGAAAGAGCCCCGATGGACAAGACCAAGGCGCTGGAAGCCGCCCTGACCCAGATCGAACGCGCCTTCGGCAAGGGCTCGGTGATGAAGCTCGGGGCACGGCCCCAGGTCGAGGCGGAGGTGGTCTCGACCGGGTCGCTCGGCCTCGACATCGCGCTCGGCATCGGCGGCTTGCCGAAGGGCCGGATCATCGAGATCTACGGGCCGGAAAGCTCCGGCAAGACCACGCTGGCGCTGCATGCCGTGGCCGAGGCGCAGAAGGCCGGCGGCACCTGCGCCTATATCGACGCCGAGCACGCGCTCGATCCGACCTATGCCCGCAAGCTCGGCGTCAACATCGACGACCTGCTGATCTCGCAGCCCGATGCCGGCGAACAGGCGCTGGAGATCACCGACACGCTGGTCCGCTCGGGCGCGATCGACGTGATCATCGTCGACTCGGTGGCGGCGCTGGTGCCGCGGGCCGAGCTCGAGGGCGAGATGGGCGACAACCAGCCCGGCCTGCAGGCCCGGCTGATGAGCCAGGCGATGCGCAAGCTCACCGGCTCGATCTCGAAGTCCAACAGCCTGGTCGTCTTCATCAACCAGATCCGGCTGAAGATCGGCGTGATGTTCGGCAACCCGGAGACGACGACGGGCGGCAACGCGCTGAAGTTCTACTCCTCGATCCGGCTCGACATCCGCCGCATCGGCGCGATCAAGGACCGCGAGACCGTCACCGGCAACCAGACCCGGGTCAAGGTGGTGAAGAACAAGATGGCGCCGCCGTTCCGCGCCGTCGAATTCGACATCATGTATGGCGAGGGCATCTCGAAGACCGGCGAGCTGCTCGACCTCGGCGTCCAGGCCGGGGTGGTGGAGAAGTCGGGCGCCTGGTTCTCCTATGACGGCCAGCGCATCGGCCAGGGCCGCGAGAACGCCAAGATCTTCCTGCGCGACAACCCCGAGACGGCGAAGTCGATCGAGGCCAAGATCCGGGCCAATGCCGGGCTGGTCTCCGACCGCATGATGACCGCCGGCGGCGGGCCGGAGAGTGGCGGCGACGGCGAGGAGTGATCGCCGCCGCCGGCTGACCTGATCACTTCACGATGGGAAGGCCCGGATTTCCGGGCCTTTTCCGATGCCGGCCGGATCGTGCTATGTCCCCGCCCATGACCGCCCCGATCGTCACCCGCTTCGCCCCCAGCCCGACCGGCCTGCTGCATGTCGGCAATGTCCGTACCGCGCTGGTCTGCTGGCTCGCCGCCCGCTCCACGGGCGGGCGCTTCCTGCTGCGGCTCGACGACACCGACACCGAGCGCGGCAGCGCCGAGTTCGCTGCGGCGATCGAGCAGGACCTGCGTTGGCTCGGCCTCGGCTGGGACGGCTTCGCCCGCCAGTCCGACCGCACCGACCGCTACCGGGCGGCCCAGGACCGGCTGAAGGCGGCCGGCCGGCTGTATCCCTGCTACGAATCGGCGGAGGAGCTGGAGCTCAAGCGCAAGAGCCTCCTGGCCCGCGGCCTGCCGCCGCTCTACGACCGCGCCGCCCTGGCCCTGACCGACGCCGACCGCGCCCGGCTCGAGGCGGAAGGGCACCGGCCGCATTGGCGCTTCAAGATGGCGGATGCGCCGGTCGAATGGGACGACAAGGTCCGCGGCCGGGTGCATTTCAACGGCCACGACATCTCCGACCCGGTGCTGGTGCGCGAGGACGGGCGGGCGCTCTATCACATCGGCTCGGTGGTCGACGACATCGACATGGGCATCACCCTGGTGGTGCGTGGCGAGGATCATGTCGCCAACACCGCCATGCACATCCAGCTGGCCGAGGCGCTGGACGCCGCGCCGCCGGCCTATGCCCATCTGTCTCTGATCGCCGATGCCGAGGGCCATGGCCTGTCCAAGCGCCTGGGCAGCCTGTCGCTGCGCAGCCTGCGCGAGCAGGGGATCGAGCCGCTGGCGGTGACCAGCCTGCTGGCCAAGCTCGGCACCTCCGACCCGATCGAACCGCGGCTGTCGCTCGACGACCTCGTCGCCGAGTTCGACTTCGCCAAGTTCTCCCGCACCATCCCGCGCTTCGACCCGGCCGAGCTGGAGCGGCTCAACAGCCGCATCCTGCACGAGATGCCCTTTGCGGCGGTGCGCGACCGGCTGGCGGCGCTCGGCCTCGGCGCCGTCGACGAGGCCGCCTGGGCGGTGCTGCGCCCGAACCTGCAGCGGCTCGAGGACGCGGCCGAATGGTGGCGGGTGATCACCGGGCCGGTGACTCCGGTGGCCGCCGACGACGCCCTGCTGGCCGCCGCGGCCGGGCTGCTGCCGCCCGAACCCTGGGACGACGCCACCTGGGGCGCATGGACGGCGGCGGTGCGCGACCGCACCGGCATCAAGGGCAAGCCGTTGTTCCTGACCCTGCGCCTGGCCCTGACTGGCCTCGACCACGGCCCCGAGCTGCGCGGCCTTCTGCCGCGGATCGGGCGGGAGCGGGCGCTGGCCCGGCTGTCCGGCCGTGTGGCTTGAACGCCCCATCATCCTAAAACTTGCTTAAAACTTGACCCTCCCCCTCTTGGCTCCGACCCGCAGTCGGGAGTAAGAAGCCCGATATGACCGACGATACTCTGCCTGCCCAGGACACCCCGGCGCTGCCGGTGGCCGCGGTCTTCCTCGACGTCGCGTCGCTCCCCCGCGACGAGCCGGAGGACCTTGCCCGCATCCTCGCTGCACTCGGGACTGTCTGCCGCCCGGCCCGCCGCATTGCCTATGCCGACTGGGCCGCGCTGTCCGACCTGCGCAGTGTCGCCCACCGCCATGGTTTCGACCAGGTGCAGACCACCGAGGCCGAGCCCGGCCGCGACGCGGCGTCGCTGCGCCTGGTGGTCGACGCGATGGAGCTGGGGCTGCTGGAGCGCAGCATCGACGCCGTGGTGCTGGTGACGGGCAGCGCCGCCCTGCTGCCGCTGGTCCGCAGCCTGCGCCGCCACGGCAAGCGGGTGATCGCCATCGGCCCCGCCCGCCGCATGGACCCGGTGTTCCAGTCGGAATGCGACCGCTTCGTCGACTGTGCCACGCTCGGCCGCGTGGCTGCTCCGGCGCGGGCCGAGGTTCGCCCGGCTGCAGCGACGCCGGTCGCCCGTCCGGCCGCCCCGGCGCTTCGCTCCGAGCCGGCACCGGCTCCGCGACCGGCGGAACCGGCACCACGCCTGCGCGTCCGGCCGCCGGCCGAACCCGCCCGCGCGGCCCGGCTGGGACCTGCGGTGGCGGAACCGCCGCGCCCGTCGGCCGCCGCTCGCGCCCATCGCCCGTCCCTGACTGCGCAGTTCGACGAGCCGGAGACCGCCCCCGCCGGTCCGCCGCTGATGGCCGGCACCCCGGTGGTGCCGCAGCGCAAGGGCTGGTTCGGCAAGCGTCGCTGATCCGATAGGGTCGGCTCCGCCGAACGTCCGGGAGGCATCTCCGCTGGGCGAATTCGATGCGCGAGAGTACTATATATGCCTTGAATGCGTACGAGAACGAGGTCCGTCGTGCCAAGGCCTGTGGTCGATGACAGCGAACGAATGAATCTGCGGATCAAGCCGGAGCTGAAGGCGAGGCTCGTCCGGGCCGCGGCTTTGCGACGTACGAATCTCACGGATTTCGTCATCCAGACGGCGATGCGCGCAGCGGATGCGGTGATCGAGGAGGCCGACCGGATCACCCTGTCCGAGCGTGACAGCCTGCGGGTTCTCGAATTGCTGGAAAGCCCACCGGTCCCGAATGCCAGGTTGCGGGCGGCGGCCAAGGCCTTGCCGAAAGCCTGATCCTGACCTCGCACGCTGATGCGCGGTTGTATCAGGGCGGAATCATAATAGGCGTCCATTTTTTGGTTTACGCGCTCTATAACAGATAATAGGATGTTTTAAATATGAATTGGCTTCGGTTGTGCCATGCCGGAAATCAACCCTGTTTCGCTGCCGCCTTGGCATGAAGAGGCCATCGCGAAGCATCATGACCGCAAGGCCTTCGACTGCGGTGATGCCGATCTGAACGGATACCTGCACCAATACGCCCGTCAGAACCACGACCGCGGCGCCGCCAAGACCTTTCTGGCCGTCGGCGACACCGAGGGCGCTGTGATCCTCGGCTTCTACAGCCTCGCGCCGGTGGCGCTGGCGTATGAGCGAGCACCTGAGATCGTGCGCCGCGGTCTGGCCCGCCACGAGGTTCCCGGTTTCAGGCTCGCCCGCATCGCGATCGATGTCGGCCATCAGGGCCAGGGACTCGGCGGACAATTGCTGCTCGCAGCCGGGCGGCGATGCCTGCGCGCCGCGGCCGAGGTCGGCGGCGTCATGCTCGTCATCGACGCCAAGAACGACCGGGCGGCCGCCTGGTATGCCAGCCATGGCGCGATGCCGCTGCACGATACCCCGGGCACGCTGGTCCTGCCGCTCGCGACGATCGCGGACGCCCTCGGGAAGACTTGATGCCCCGGCTTATCCGCTTCTGTGTCGACATGCATGTATCGAGGAGGTCGTCGTGACCGCAGATTCTGCTGTCCGGGCTAGGCTGCGCGACCTGTACAGCACCGAGCCGGCGGCGAAGACGCTGCTGGACTCGCTCGCCGTGCGCGAACGCGACGCTGCTTCCACATCGATCGACCGTCTTGCCGATCTCGCCGGCATATCCCGGCGCAGGGCGGTCGATCTTGCGCGGACCCTGGATCAGATCGGGGCCGGGACCTTCGTTCTCGGCCGCCGTGGCCAACGCTCCCGGATCGAATGGCAGTTCGATGTCCGCAGTCTCGGCCTCGCGGCGGCGCAGGAGGATGAGGGTTTGCGCAAGCCGACGGATGCTGCCGACGAGGGCGCAGTCGCCTCGCGGCACGACACCGTGCTGGCTGCGGCCAAACTCCTGATCGCCCGCAGCCTCGGTGTGCCGATCGAGGCGATCGAGATCGTGATCCGGGCCTGAGGTCCCTGCGCCGTTTCCAACGGGCTGCCCTGCGGCCCGCGCCCTTGGACGCCGGGCGCCTGATCTGGTAATCGTCGCGGTCCCGACCGAACCGGCGGGCCCGACCCAGGATTGCGACTCGTGGCGCTCACTCTGCACAACACGCTCACCCGGACGAAGGAGACCTTCGTCCCGATCGACCCGAGCCATGTGCGGATGTATGTCTGCGGCCCGACGGTCTACGACTATGCCCATATCGGCAATGCCCGGCCGATCGTCGTCTTCGACGTGCTGTACCGGTTGCTGCGGACGCTGTATCCGCGGGTGACCTATGCCCGCAACATCACCGACATCGAAGACAAGATCATCGAGCGGGCGAAGGCCAATGGGGAGTCGATCGGCGACCTGACCCGGCGCACCGGTGAGGTTTTCGCCGCGGACATGGCGGCGCTGGGCGCCCTGCTGCCCGACGTCCAGCCGCGCGCCACCGAGCACATCCCGCAGATGGTCGAGATGATCGGTACGCTGGTCGGCAACGGCCATGCCTATGCCGCCGATGGGCATGTGCTGTTCAACGTGCCGTCGATGCCGGATTACGGCCAGCTGTCGCGCCGCAACCGTGACGAGCAGATCGACGGCGCCCGGGTCGACGTCGCGCCCTACAAGCGCGATCCGGCGGATTTCGTGCTGTGGAAGCCGTCGACCGAGGACCAGCCGGGCTGGGACAGCCCCTGGGGCCGCGGCCGGCCCGGCTGGCACATCGAATGCTCGGCCATGGCCGCCGCCCATCTCGGCAATGTCTTCGACATCCATGCCGGCGGCATCGACCTTGTCTTCCCGCATCACGAGAACGAGATCGCGCAGAGCCGCTGCGCCCATGGCACGCCGGTCATGGCGAATTACTGGCTGCACAACGGCTTCCTGCAGGTCGAAGGCCAGAAGATGTCGAAGTCGCTCGGCAACTTCTACACGCCGCATGAGCTGCTGGAGGAGTTCCCGGGCGAAGCGCTGCGCTACACGCTGCTGTCCGGCCATTACCGCCAGCCCTTCGACTTCACCAAGGACGGGGTGCGCCAGGCGCGGGCGGCGCTCGACCGGTTCTATGGCGCGCTGCGCGCCATCGGCCCTGCGTCGGTCGAGCCGGGCGAGATGCCGCCGGCCGTGCTGGCGGCGCTGGAGGACGACCTGAACACGCCGGAGGCCCTGGCCGCGCTGCACGAGACCGTGGGCGAGCTGAACAAGGCGACCGATCCCGCCGAGCAGGCCCGCCTCAAGGGCGAATTGCTGGCGGGCGGCCGGCTGCTCGGCCTGCTGGAACAGGCCCCGGAGGTCTGGTTCCGCTGGCGGCCGAAGGCGGCGACGGGGCTGGACGATTCCGAGATCGACGCGCTGGTGGCGGCCCGGCGGGCGGCGCGGGCGGCGAAGGACTTCGCCGAGGCCGACCGCATCCGCGACCAGCTGGTGGCCGCCGGCATCGCGCTGGAGGACAAGCCGGACCGCACGCTGTGGCGCCGGGTGGGGTGAGGCGATGAGCGAGCGGATCTGGCTGTTCGACACCACCCTGCGCGACGGGGCGCAGACCCAGGGCGTGGACTTCTCGGTGGCGGACAAGATCGCCATCGCCAGGAAGCTCGACGCGCTCGGCATCGACTATGTCGAGGGCGGCTGGCCGGGCGCCAACCCGACCGACGATGCGCTGTTCCGTGACCCGCCGAAGCTGGCCAAGGCCCGCTTCACTGCCTTCGGCATGACGCGCCGGCCGGGGCGCAGCGCCGCCAACGACCCCGGCCTGGCGGCGCTGCTGAACAGCGACGTCCAGGCGATCTCCCTCGTCGGCAAGACCTGGGACTTCCATGTCGACGTCGCGCTGGGCATCCCGCGCGAGGAGAATCTCGAGCTGATCCGCGACAGCGTCGCCGAAGTGGTCGGCCGCGGCCGCGAGGTCGGCTTCGACTGCGAGCATTTCTTCGACGGCTGGAAGGCCAATCCGGACTACGCTTTGGCCTGCGCCAAGGCGGCCTATGAGGCCGGGGCGCGCTGGGTGGTGCTGTGCGACACCAATGGCGGCGCCCTGCCGCATGAGGTGACCGAGATCGTCGCCGCCGTCGCCCGGCACATCCCGGGCGACGCCTTGGGCATCCACACCCATGACGACACCGGCAACGCCGTCGCCAACAGTCTGGCGGCGGTGCGGGCCGGGGCGCGCCAGATCCAGGGCACGCTGAACGGCCTGGGCGAGCGCTGCGGCAACGCCAACCTCGTCACCCTGATCCCGACGCTGATGCTGAAGATGGGTTACGAGACCGGGGTGACCGAGGCCGGCCTGGCCTCGCTGACCGATCTCAGCCACTGGTTCGACGAGCGGCTGGATCGCGTGCCCCTCTCAGGTGCGCCCTATGTCGGCGGCCGCGCCTTCGCCCATAAGGGCGGGCTGCATGTCTCCGCCATCGCCAAGGACCCGCGCTCCTACGAGCATGTGGCGCCGGAGCGGGTGGGCAACCGCCGCCACCTCGTCGTCTCCGACCAGGCCGGGCGGGCGAACATCCTGGCGCGCTTCGCCGAGATCGGCGTCGCCATCGACCCGAAGGACCGCAATGTCGACCGGCTGGTCGACCTGGTGAAGCAGCGCGAATTCGAGGGCTATTCCTACGACACCGCCGCCGCCAGCTTCGAGCTGCTGGCCCGGCGCATGCTGGGCCAGGTGCCGGCCTTCTTCGCCATGGACCGCTTCACCGTGGTCGACGAGCGGCGCTTCAACGCCCGCGGCGAGGTGGTGCAGGAATCCGAGGCCACGGTGCTGGTGCGGGTCGGCGGCAAGTCCCTGCACGAGGTCTCCTTCGGCAACGGCCCGGTCAACGCGCTCGACAACGCCATGCGCAAGGCGCTGGAGCCGATCTATCCCGGCCTTAAGCCGCTGCGGCTGGTCGACTTCAAGGTCCGCATCCTGCGCTCGAACGAAGGCACCGGCGCCATGCCGCGCGTGATGATCGAGACCGAGGATGCCGACGGCACGCGCTGGTCGACCATCGGCGTCTCGACCAACGTCATCGACGCCTCCTTCGAGGCGCTGGGCGACAGCTTCACCTATGCGCTGCTGCGGGCCGGCGCCGCGGCCCCCGTCTGATGGCCGGCACCGACCAGACCCGCGACCCTCTGCTGGGCGGCCCGGCGATCATCCTGATCGAGCCGCAGATGGGCGAGAACATCGGCACCGCCGCCCGGGCGATGCTGAATTGCGGCCTGACCGACCTGCGCCTGGTGCGGCCGCGCGACGGCTGGCCCAACCCGAAGGCGGTGCCGACCGCCTCCGGCGCCGACGCGGTGCTGGACCATGTCCGGGTGTTCGAGCGGACCGAGGATGCGATCGCCGATCTCGGCGCCGTCTACGCCACCACGGCGAGGCTGCGCGACCAGCTGAAGCCGGTGGTGACGCCGCGCCGGGCTGCCGCCGAGATGCGGGCGCATCGCGCCGCAGGCGTGGGGGCCGGTATCCTGTTCGGGCCGGAGCGCACCGGCATGACCAATGACGACGTCGCCCTGGCCGACGCCGTGGTCAACGTGCCGCTGAACCCGGCCTTCTCCTCGCTGAACCTGGCCCAGGCGGTGCTGCTGGTGTCCTACGAATGGTTCACCGCCGGCGACGCGACGCCGGAGCGGCGGCTGGACTATGAGGAGGACGCGCCGCCGGCGACCAAGGACCAGCTGCTCAACATGTTCGAGCATCTGGAGCAGGCGCTGGACGCCGGCAACTTCTTCCGGGTGCCGGAAAAGAAGCCCAGCATGCAGCGCAACATCCGCGCCTTCCTGCAGCGCGCGCAGCTGTCCGAGCAGGAGGTGCGGACCCTGCACGGCATGATCGTCGCCCTGTCCGGCCGGCGGAAGGGCGGGGAGTAATTCCGGCGGCGGCTTCGAAAGGACTATCCGGCTCCTTCCCCGTCATGGCGAGGCGCGGAGCGCCGTGGCCATCCGGGGGCCAATGCGAACGGCCCCGGATGGCCACGCCCCTTCGGGGCTCGCCATGACTGGACAATGTTTCAAGCCGCTGGGATAAGGATCACTTGGCCGGCGTGATCCGCCCGGCCCAATCCGAGACGGCGGCGGCCATCGCACGCAGATGGTCGGCGGCGGTGAAGCCGGAGACGCTCTTGCGCGGCTTCAGATCGTGGTCGCCGTCCTCCAGCCACAGCAGCTCGATCCGGTCCGACAGGGCGTAGCCGGCGACCTCGTCGCGGGTGCCGAACGCGTCGCGCGTGCCCTGGCAGATCAGCGCCGGTGTCTTCAGATCAACGAGATGCGTGGTGCGAAGCTGCGCCGGCTTGCCCGGCGGGTGGAACGGATAGCCCAGGCACAGCAGCCCGGCGATCCGGCCGGCATCGTGCAGCTCGTCCGCGGCCATCGACGCCACGCGCCCGCCCATCGACTTGCCGCCGATGATCAGCGGCCCCGTGGCGCCGAGTGCCTCGACCGCCGCCCGATACTCCGGGATCACGCTCTCGGCCCGCGGCGGCGGCTTGCGCTGCCCCTGGCGCCGCGCCGCCATGTAGCCGAACTCGAAGCGCACGACCCGGAACCCGGCTTCCGCCAGCGCCTTGGCCGTGGCGGTCATCGCCGCCGAATCCATCGGCGCCCCGGCGCCATGGGCCAGCAGGATGGTGATGCGGGCCCCGGCGGGCTCGTCGGTGAGGAAATCGACCGCCATCGCTTTCACTCCGTGAAGGCGGCCAGATTGGCCAGGCTCGACGCCAGGCCCTCCTGGTGATCCTCGGGCCGGATCCCGTCGGGGACGTTCTCGCAGCGGATGGTCACCTCGGTGCCGCCCGGGACTTCGGCCAGGGCGGTGGTGATCGTCATGGCGCCGGCAAAAGCAGGATCGTCGGACTCGAACTCGACCACCTCCACCACCCGCCGGTCAGGCACGAATTCCAGGAATCGTCCCTCGAACACGTCGGCGTTCTCGGAGGTCTTGCCGCGGATTTCGGGGCCGGCACCGGTATAGGTTAGCGACATGCGGTAGAGCCCGCCCTCGCGGGCGTCGAAGGCCAGCATCTCGCCTTTCATCCCCTCCGGCGCGCGCCAGGTTGCGAGCGCCTGCGGATCCGTCAGCGCCCGGTAGATGGCCTGCGGCGACGCCTTGATGATCCTCGACGCGGAATCGACCCGACCGGCTACCATGGCATCCTCCTCCTCGCGACGCCACCGTACATCGCCTGGCGACGCAACGCGAAGCGGCTCAGGCGAGGAGTGACGCCAGGGCGGTTACGCCGATTCCGACCAGGAACGGCCAGCCGATATGGCGGCCGCGGCTGGACAGGGCGGTGAATGCGCCGATGGCGGTGAAGGCCGCGCCGGTCCCGACCGCTGCCCACCAGCGCACCGCAGTCGGGTCCAGCACCAGCGCGACCAGGATCAGGGCGATGACCGCCCAGGCCACGCTGGTGATGTGCCAGGCGAAGCGGAGCACGAAGCGGGCGAGGGGACTTTTCAGGATGCCCTCGCGGCGCGCCAGGACCGGGCCGAGCAGCCGTCTCTCTCCCATGACGGAATGCACCACGCTGGTGACGATCAGCAGCAGCGCAGCCATGAGAAGCAGACCGTCCGACATCAGGCATTCCTCCATGGCCGGGTGCGGCGTCAGGGATCGAGCGTGGCCCGAAAGTCAGGGGATGCCCGCGAGCTTGGCGAAGGCCGGGAGCGGGTCGGGGTCGGCCAGCGGCGCGTCCGGATGCAGCCGCTCGACCTCGATCTCCATCCGGGCGCGGACCAGGCGGTAGCCGAACTGGCGCAGCACATCGGCCAGGGCGGCGCGCAGCTGGATGTCGCCCAGCGTCAGCGTCTCCACCCGCGGCGCCGGCCGGGCGGCCGGCGTCACCGCCCTCGGCCGCGGACCGTCGTCGCGCCAGCCGGCGATGCCGGTCCGGCGCAGCGCCGCCAAAAAGCGGTAGACCGTGGCCAGGCTGATCCGCGGGTCCAGCCGGCGCGCCCGGCCCAGGATTTCCTGGGCGTCGAGCGCGCGATCGGCCTCGGCCAGCACGGCCAGCAGGATGCGGCGCGGCCGGGTCGGCCGCAGCCCGGCATCGCGCAGCCGGGCCAGGGCCGGGGCGGGGCAGGGAAGCAGGGCGGGGCTCATGCCGCCGCCCTCAGCCACGCCGGATCTCGGCCGCGGTCCGGGCCAGGATCTCGACGATCCGGGTCTCGGCATCCGGGTCGGCGCCGGCGTCCAGCTTCTGCTCGCTCGCCTCGCGCAGGTTGTCCAGCGCCGCGACCACCAGCGACGGCAGCCGGCTGGACCGTTCGCGCTCGCGCTCCCGCTCGCCGCCCATCATCTTGTTGACCCAGGCGATCTTCTCGCCGGCGGCGGCCAGGCGGCCCAGCACGGCGTCGATGATGCCGCGGTTGCTGTCGAGATAGGCACGGCCCTCGGCGGTGATGGTGTAGAGCTTCCTGCTGCCCTCGGCCGCCTCGACCGTGACGTAGCCGGCCTCTTCCAGATAGGTCAGGGTCGGGTAGACCGTGCCCGGGCTCGGGCTATACCAGCCGCCGGTCTTGTCCTCGATCAGCTTGATGATCTCGTAGCCGTGGCGCGGCTGCTGCTCGATCAGGGCCAGCGCCAGCAGGCGCAGGTCGCCCTGGGCCAGCATCCGGCCGGCGCGCATCATGTCGCCGCCGCCGCCGAAGCCGCCGAAGCCCCGGCCGCCGAAGCCGCCGCCATGGCCCCACCGGCCGCCGCGTCCGCGGCCGCCAGCCCACATCTCGTCGCCGTCCCGGCCCTCCCGGCCGCCCCAGCCCTCGCCGCAATCGCCGCGGTGCCCACGATGGTGTCGTCCGAACATCGAACGCTCTCCTTCAGTTTCGATATATCGTAAGATATGCCGCGCATCGATCGGTTTCAAGATATATCTTAAGATGCATCTCCGGGATCGATGCGACCGGGCGCCGCTCCGTCCCGGCGGCGCACGCCGATACAAGATTCATGGGCGTCGCCAGGGCCACATCTGCGGTCCGTTCCGAGAGGAGATGCCGATGCATCGATCCGGCCCAAGACATTCTCGCTGCAATCTCTGTCGCGCCTGGTCACCCGCAATATCGCAGCCGGCCAGAATCTTCGTTTTCCCGAATACAGACTCATTATTGATCCCTAAATTTTGGATTAATAGGCAGTAAGCGATCTTCAAAAACCGGATCGACGAAATGATGTTCACCGGCGACGTTCGTCTGATCTGGAACTGACGCAAATCGCCACGTGGCGTCCGAGGAAATTGATCTTTCCAGTCGGAAAGCATGTTGCGGTGAAAGGAGAGTGGTCCTGTGTCGACGCTTGAGCTTCCTTCGGATGCCGCCCGGGACTCCGAGGTTCGCAGAACCCCGGTCACGTCCCTGGTCGACCTGCTGCTGACCTGGCACGAACGCAGGCGGCAGCGCCGCTGCTTGGCGAGCCTGCCGGAGTCCTTCCTGGCAGATTGCGGCCTGAGCCGCTGCGATGTGGACGCGGAGATCCGCAAGCCGTTCTGGCACGACTGACGTCTTGCCTCGGCCGCGCCGGTAGCGGTTCCGCACGGCCTCTGATACACATCGCGGCGACGGTTCCCGCACGGGATCAAAAGGGAACACGGTGGCGTCTCTGCGGAGGCGGAATCCGTGGCTGCCCCCGCAACTGTCAGCGGATCGCCGAGCGTCACGGGCCCCTCGGGGCCATGCCGCCGCCCTCAGCCACGCCGGATCCCGGCCGCCGCCCGGGCCAGGATCTCGACGATCCGGGTCTCGGCGTCCGGGTCGGTCCCGGCGTCCAGCTTCTGCTCGCTCGCCTCGCGCAGGTTGTCCAGCGCCGCGACCACCAGCGACGGCAGCCGGCTCGACCGGTCGCGCTCGCGCTCCCGCTCGCCGCCCATCATCTTGTTGACCCAGGCGATCTTCTCGCCGGCGGCGGCCAGGCGGCCCAGCACGGCGTCGATGATGCCGCGGTTGCTGTCGAGATAGGCACGGCCCTCGGCGGTGATGGTGTAGAGCTTCCTGCTGCCCTCGGCCGCCTCGACCGTGACGTAGCCGGCCTCTTCCAGATAGGTCAGGGTCGGGTAGACCGTGCCCGGGCTCGGGCTATACCAGCCGCCGGTCTTGTCCTCGATCAGCTTGATGATCTCGTAGCCGTGGCGCGGCTGCTGCTCGATCAGGGCCAGCGCCAGCAGGCGCAGGTCGCCCTGGGCCAGCATCCGGCCGGCGCGCATCATGTCACCGCCGCCGCCGAAGCCGCGGCCGCCGAAGCCGCCGCCAAAGCCATGACCGAACATCCGGCCGCCCCGGCCGCGGCCGCCGGCCCATGCCTCGTCGCCGCCGCCGCACTCGCCGCGGTGGCCGTGATCCTCGCGGTGACTGCGGTGATGTCTTCCGAACATCGAATTTACTCCATGCGTTTCGATATATCGTAAGATATAGCGATTGAAGATCGGTTTGAAGATATATCTTGAGATGTGTTTTTGCTGACGATGGCGCGGGCCGCTGGCGCGCTCCAGGGCGGCAAACCCGACAGGCCCCGAAAAGAGGTCGCTTGCGGACATGTCCGCTTTCCGGTGCCCTCCTGCCCGGCCCTGTCTGGGAGTGAGGGGCAGGGGAGGGCCGGGCTTATGGTGTTGCAGTCAGCATGCCGCTGGCGTGCGGCTGGCTTCGTAACGACCGAAGCCGGCCGCTGCCCGGCGGCGAGACGTGGACAAGGCCACTCGCAGGCCCAACCGCTCTCGCGCGGCCGCTGGCGAAGGGCGTCCGGATCGGTTTGCGCGCCTAGGCGATCCGGTTGTAGCGCAGATAGACCTCGTACCGGCTGTCCTCGTCGTCGGCGACATACTCCCGGAACTCGCGATATGTCAGCGCGGTCTTGTCGAGCGGCGTCACCACCACCTCGAGATCCTGCGGCGATTGGTGCGTGGTGATTCCGCCCGTGGGCACATCGGCGTTGGTCAGCTCCGCCAGCTCGATCACCGAGAAGCCGATGGCGTCGTCCATGATCAGGTCCGCCGGCGCCCAGCGCGCGATGACCGCGATGATGGCAATGCCGATCACCGCGGCGATGGCGATCGCGATCGCGCCCTTGATGAAGCCGAGGGCCTTGATCGCTGCTCCCGCCCCGGCCGTCAGCGCCTCTTTCAGCTTGTCCCAGGCTCGGCTCAGATAGTCGACGAAGGCGTCCTGGAAGTCGTTCAGCTGCTCGCGGAACGCCCGCTCGCTGTCGACCTCGAAGCCGACCACGCTCATTGCCATCCCGAGTGCGGGCAGCGACTGGATGAAGACGGGCTGGTCGATCGTCCGGTTCTCGCCCGAATCGACATCGCCGAAGCGCTTGGTCAGCTTCTGCAGCGAGCCGGTCGACCCGTCCGCCAGCAGCTCCGCCGCCAGGAAGGTGAGCGCCACCTCGTCTGAGCCGAAGGATTGCGGCGACGTCTCCTCCCGGGCGCGCATCCGCTCGGCGACGATCTGGAACCGCGCCGTTGCCGGCGGCACGATGTTGATGAACTCGCTGTTGGACAGCACCGTCGGGCCGAAGATCGGGAAGCCGGTGGTGTTCGGCATCGCCAGCTGCAGCTCATAGATCCCCGGCGGCAGGTCGTCCGGCACGACGAAGCTCGCCTGGTCCTTCACCCGGCAATCGCGGATGAGCACGGTTTGCCCGCCGACGACCTCGTTCAGCGGGGTGGTCAGGTCGCCGAAGACATGCGCATCCACCTCCGCAGCACCGGCCCCGACCCGCGCCTTGAGCCGCACCTTCATGTCGACATTCATGAAGTTGACGCCGCTCAGCATCACGCTGTCGCCATTGGCGATGTCGGGCACCCGGGCGCAGACCTCGTCGGGCAGCTGGTTGCCGGGGCAGTTGCCGGTCTGGACGCTGCAATTCTGCCGGATGACTCCGTCAGAGCCGAGGATGAGCGTGCAGCTCTGCTGGATTTCCCCGGGCAGCCGGTCGCCCAGCGGAATCGGCGGCCGATGCGATGCGGTGCGCAGGTCATTGACCCGGCAGATCTGAAGCTGCGCCTCGAAAAACTCGCCGCCGGGATCGAAGAACCGGTTGCGGCCCGGTCGCTCCTCCAGCGCGGTGACGTCCCCGAACGCGGCCTCGGCGGCCCGCAGCGTGATCTCGCGGACCACCGCCGCAGTCAGCGTTGCCGTATCCACCGGCTTGGCGGGATCGGCGAGGATCGAGGGATCGAGCCCGGCATCGCGCAAATCCGCAGGCGTCGTCTCATAGCTGTCGACGGCGCAGGCCAGGACGCCCCGAACCGACGGCGACATGCCGGCGAAGACCGGAAACACCGCGGCTTCGAAATCGTTGGCCGCGCTTGCCCCCGCCAGGTGCCGCCGTGCCGTCTGGAAGAACGACGCTGCCAACGCGCTCGCAACCGGGCTGCGGGAGCGCAGCCGCTCGAGCTTGGTGGTGCGGCTCTGCTTCGGCTTGCAGCCGAGCCCGAGCGGGATGCAGGCGCCCTCGGTCCGCGGTGGCGGGCAGTCACTTGGGCACCCGGGATCCGTCGGCGTCTTGTCCTCCGCGCAGCACGCGTGGACATGAACGTCACCTTTGCTCTTGATATGGATATCGACCCGACAATGCGAGGCGCCCTCAGGCCGCTTCGATCCGCGCGCATCTTGCGTCATGTCAGCCTCCTAAGCAGTCATCGAACGTGCGACGGACTTGTCGGAGGACTGGCTCCCGAGACTTGCGTCTGCTTGCTCCAGCGCCGGCACGGGCCGACGCGTGACCGATTTTTTCCAAAAATCGTTAAAAATTGAAATTAATAATCCGACAAGCGAATGAAAATGTCAACCTGCCGAGAGGTGGGGTTGGAACAGGCGAGACAACCAGACCAGCGGGTCCTCGTGTCGCAAGTCCGCGAGGGGCACGGTCCGGCGTCCGATTTCAGCCCAAGGTCCCGTCTGTCATCACCGGGCTCTCCCCCCGATTGACCGGCTCTCGGCGTCGCTGATACACATCGCGGCGACGGTTCCCGTACGGGATCAAAAGGGAACACGGTGGCGCCCCCGACCAAATGTGAGGGGGACGGAATCCGTGGCTGCCCCCGCAACTGTCAGCGGATCGCCGAGCGTCCTCGTGGCCCCTCAAGGGCCATGCCACTGCCCGATGCCGGGCGGGAAGGCCGACGCGAAGCCATGATCCGCGAGCCAGGAGACCTGCCGTCGCAGCGCAATCCGTTTTCCGGGCGGGGTGGCCCGGGCAGGAGGCTTCGTGACGGCATTCCGGTCCTTCCCTTCGCGCGCCCTGGCCTTGGCCGGGCTGGCGCTTCTCGCCCTGTCGCCGGCGGCCTGGGCCGAGCCGACGCAGTACCCGCTGACGATCCGCAACTGCGGCGTCGACATCACCTTCGCCAAGGCGCCGCAGCGCGCCGTGTCGATCGGGCAGAGCAGCACCGAGATCCTGCTGTCGCTCGGCCTGGCCGACCGCATCACCGGCACCGCCGTCTGGTTCGGCCCGGTGCTGAAGGAGTACGAGGCCGCGAACGCCAAGATCCCCCGCCTGGCCGACAACGACCCCAGCTTCGAATCCGTGGTCGGGCAGGAGCCGGAGCTGGTGACGGCCCAGTTCGAATGGCATGTCGGGCCGCAGGGCTCGGTCGGCACCCGCGAGCAGTTCGCCGCCCTCGGCATCCCGACCTACATCTCGCCGGCCGACTGCGTCGCCAAGGACAATTCCGGCGGCGGCGACGGCGTGCGCCGGCAGCTGTTCACCATGGATCTCGTCTATCAGGAGATCCGGGACCTGGCGCGGATCTTCGACGTCGCCGACCGCGGCGAGGCGCTGGTCGCCGGCCTGCAGCAGCGCGAGGCCGACGCCATCGCCTCGGTGGTGGGGCTCCAGGCCGGCAACGTGCCTGTCGTGTTCTGGTTCTCCAGCAAGGAGGTCGACGGCGAGGCCTTCGTCGCCGGCAAGAACGGCGTGCCGGCCTACATCCTGAAGCAGCTCGGCGCCCGCAACGTCATCACAACCGAGGAGGAGTGGCCGCTGGTGAGCTGGGAGCGCATCGCCGCCGCCAATCCCGCGATCATCGTCATGGCGGAGATGAGCCGCCGCCGCTATCCGGCCGACGACACCGCGGTGAAGCGGAATTTCCTCGCCACCGACCCGGTGACCAGCCGGCTGGAGGCGGTGCGGGACAAGCGCATCGTGGTGATGGACGTGCAGGCGATGCAGCCCTCGATCCGCGCCGTCGACGGCATCGAGGCGCTGGCCCGCGGCATCAAGAGCTTCGGGCTCGGGGGGTGAGGCCGCTCCTCGGCGATGGCTGGGGCGTCCGCGCCCTGCTGGCCGTGCTGTCCCTGGCGCTGCTCGTCGCGGCCATCGCCCTGGCCGTGTCGATCGGCGAGATGGCGATCCCCCTGGCCACCACGGCGCAGACGCTGGCCAACCGGCTGTTCGGCGCCGGCTTCGCGCTCAGCCCGATCCAGGAAGGCGTCATCTGGGACTACCGGCTCAGCCGCGCCTTGGTCGCGGCCTGCTGCGGCGCGGCGCTGGCACTGTCCGGCGCGATCCTGCAGGCGCTGCTGCGCAACCCGCTGGCCGAGCCCTATGTCCTCGGCATCTCGGCCGGGGCCTCGACCGGCGCCGTCGCGGTGATGATCGCGGGCTTCGGCGGCGGCGCGGTCTCGCTGTCCGGTGGCGCCTTCATCGGTGCCGTGCTCGCCTTCGCTTTGGTATCGATCCTGGCGGCCGGGGCCGGTGGCGGCACCGACCGCATCATCCTGGCCGGCATCGCCGGGTCGCAGCTGTTCAACGCCGTGACCTCGACCATCGTCACCACCTCGGCCAATGCCGAGCAGGCGCGCGGCGTGATGTTCTGGCTGCTCGGCAGCCTCGGCGGGGTGCGCTGGCCGGACGTGCAGGTCGCGGCGCCGGTCGCGGCGACCGGCTTCGTCCTCTGCCTCCTGCACGCCCGCGCGCTCGACGCCTTCACCTTCGGCGCGGACGCCGCCGCCTCGCTCGGCATCGCCGTGACCCGGGTGCGCGTGGTGCTGTTCGCGGCGACCGCGGCGATGACGGCGACCATGGTCAGCATCGTCGGGTCGGTCGGCTTCGTCGGCCTGGTCATCCCGCATGCGGCCCGCTTCCTGGTCGGGCCCGGCCATGCCCGGCTGCTGCCGGCCACGGCGATGATCGGCGCCATCTTCATGGTGCTGGCCGACATCGTCTCGCGCGTCATCATTCCGCAGCAGATCCTGCCGATCGGCGTGGTCACGGCGCTGTTCGGCGCCCCGGCCTTCGCTGTGCTGCTCTATCGAGCGAGGCGGGCGGCATGACCATCGCCACTCACGACGTGCGCTGGGCCGCCGGCGGCCGGATGATCGTCGACGGCGTCACGCTGCAGGCGGCGCCCGGCCGGATGCTGGGCCTGCTCGGCCCGAACGGCGCCGGCAAATCGACCCTGCTGCGCCTGATCTGCCGCCTGCGGCGGGTCGAGAGCGGCGTGATCACGCTGGGCGGGGCGGATATTGCGGATCTGCCCCGCGCGGCCATCGCCCGCCGGGTCGCGCTGGTCGAGCAGCAGGCGGCGACCGATGCCCAGGTGACGGTGCTCGACGTGGTGCGGCTCGGCCGCACGCCGCATCGCGGCCCGCTGTCGCCCTGGACCGACCGCGACGATGCGGCGGTGCAGGACGCGCTGAGCCGGGTCGGGCTGGAGGGCCGGCGCGCCCAGCCCTGGCACACGCTCTCCGGCGGCGAGCGGCAGCGGGTGCAGATCGCCCGTGCCCTGGCCCAGACGCCGACCGAGCTGCTGCTGGACGAGCCGACCAACCATCTCGACGTGCAGCACCAGCTCGAGATCCTGGCGCTGGTCGGCAGGCTGCCGGCGACCAGCATCGTCGCGCTGCACGACCTCAACCTGGCCGCCATGTTCTGCGACGCTGTGGCGCTGCTGCGGGACGGGCGGGTGGTCTGCGCCGGCGCGCCGGAGGAGATCCTGACCCAGGCGCGCATCCGCGAGGTGTTCGGCGTCCGCGCCCATGTCGAGCGGTCGCCGCATCACGGCCGGCCCCATATCCACTATCTTCCCGGCTGAAACCGGCTTCAGGCTTGACATCCGGGCCGGAATGGCGTTCTTCACCGCTTCCATTCCTGGGAACGCGGGTCCGGCGCATGAGCCGGCGCCCCGCCTTGCCGTTGGCAGGGCCTACCGGGACAACATGAGAGAAAAGGGATCACGCGCGTGAGCAAGCGCCTGAATTCGAAGCACAAGATCGACCGCCGTCTCGGCGTCAACCTCTGGGGCCGTCCGAAGAGCCCGCTGAACAACCGCGAATACGGCCCGGGCCAGCATGGCCAGCGGCGCAAGAAGCCGACCGATTTCGGCACGCAGCTGATGTCCAAGCAGAAGCTGAAGGGCTACTACGGCAACATCGGCGAGAAGCAGTTCCGCCGCCTGTTCGAAGAGGCCGTGCGCCGCAAGGGCGACACCGGCGAGAACCTGATCGGCCTGCTGGAGCGCCGCCTGGACACCGTCGTCTACCGGATGAAGTTCGTCCCGACCGTGTTCGCCGCCCGCCAGATCGTCAACCACGGCCATGTCCTGGTGAACGGCAAGCGCCTCAACATCGCGTCGTACCAGGTCAAGGACGGCGACGTGATCGAGATCAAGCAGAAGTCGCGTGAGCTGCCGGTGATCCTCGGCGCCATCTCGTCCTCCGAGCGCGACGTGCCGGACTACATCGAGGTCGATCACGGCAGCTTCAAGGGCAAGGTGATCCGCAGCCCGGCCCTGGCCGACGTGCCGTACCCGGTCCAGATGGAACCGAACCTGGTGGTCGAGTTCTACAGCCGCTGATCTGAGCCGGCTGTCCGACGAAGAGAAGGGGCGCCCGCGGGCGCCCCTTTTCGATTCAGAGGCAGGCCTCTCAGCCGACGCCGTGGCGCGGCGCCACCGGCAATCTCGCCCGCCGGGTGGCGTCGAAGGTGAACAGGGCCAGCCCGGCCCAGATGAAGGCGAAGGTCACCAGCGTGGCCGGCCGCAGCGGCTCCTCGAACACCAGCGTGGCCAGCACCAGGTTGATGCTCGGCGCCAGGTACTGCAGCAGCCCGACGGTCGACAGCGGCAGGTGCCGCGCCCCGATCATGTACAAGACGATCGGCAGGCCGGTGATCAGGCCGGAGGCTGCGATCGCCAGCGACATCACCCAGCCCTCGCCGCCGGCCGCCACCGGGCCGAAGGCGCCGGCGCCCTGGCTCCACAGCCACAGCAGATAGGCCAGGCAGGCCGGCAGCAGGAAGCCGGTCTCGACCATCAGCCCGACGAAGGGGTCGATCTTCTCGCGCTTGCGGATCAGGCCGTAGAAGCCCCAGGTCGAGGCCAGGACCAGCGCGATCCACGGGATCTCGCCGGCGCCGATCACCGAGACCACGACGCCCGCCGCCGCCAGCACGACGGCCGCGACCTGCAGCCGGCCCAGCCGCTCGCCCAGGAAGGCGACGCCGAGCAGGACGTTGAGCAGCGGGCTGAGGTAGTAGCCGAGCGCCGACTGCACCAGATAGCCGTTCAGCACCGCCCAGATGAACACGCTCCAGTTGACGGTCATCAGCGTGGTGGTGGCGCAATAGGTCAGGAAGCGGCGGCGGCTGCGCAGCACGTCGCCGATCTCGCGCAGCCGTCCCAGGGCCAGCAGCAGCAGGCCCAGCATGACGACGCTCCACAGGATGCGGTGCGCCACGATCTGCCAGGGGCCGATATGCTCGACCGCCTTGAAGTACAGCGGCGCGAAGCCCCAGATCACGAAGGCGCCGAGCGCCGCGCCGGCCCCTAAGCCGGTGCGGCTGGAATGCACGTCGGCGGCCATGGTCAGCGTCGAACGGCTTGGGCCGAAACCAGCCGGTCGCGGCCGGCGCCGAGGCCGGCCATGGCCGCGACGGTGCCGATCGCCAGCACCAGCAGCCCGGCCGCGGTCCAGCCGCCGGTCCAGTCGTGCAGCAGGCCGATCAGCAGCGGCCCGCCGGAGGCCAGGGTGTAGCCGACGCCCTGCGACATCGAGGACAGATGGGCCGCGACATGGGCGTCCGGCGTCCGCAGCACCACCAGGGTCAGGGCCACGGCGAAGGCGGCGCCCTGGCCGATGCCGAGCAGCACGATCCAGAGCCAGACCGTGCCCAGCGGCGCGAAGATGCAGCCCAGGAACCCGGCCAGCGAGAACGCCATGCACAGCACTGCCGCGAGCTTCTGGTCGCGGCCGCGGGTGGCCAGCGACGGCGCCACCAGCGCCGCGGCGACCTGGACCAGGATCGAGACCGAGACCATGAGCCCGGCAGCGATGCCGTCGACGCCGCGGTCGCGCAGGATCGGGGCCAGCCAGCCGAACACGCTGTAGGCCAGCGAGGATTGCAGCCCCATGAACAGCGTGACTTGCCAGGCCAGCGGGTCGGTCCACAGGCCGCGGACGGTGAAGCCGGCATGGGCGGCCGGGCCGTGGCGCGGCGGGACCTGGGTCAGCCAGACCAGCGCGGCGATGATCGCCGGGATGGCCCAGAAGGCCAGGGCCGCGGCCCAGGACCCGTCGGCAGCCCGGGCGAGCGGCAGGGTGCTGCCGGCGGCGACCGCGGCGCCGGCGCACAGCGCCATGGTGTAGACGCCGGTCATCAGCGCCGCCTTGTCCGGGAAGTCGCGCTTGACGATCCCCGGCAGCAGCACGTTGGTGACGCCGATGCCGGCGCCGGCCAGGACGGCGCCCAGCAGCAGGGCAGGGGTGGTGCCCAGGCCGCGCAGCGCGGTGCCGGCCGCCAGCACCAGCAGCAGCGCCAGGATCGCGCGCTCGGTGCCCAGCCGCCGGCTGATCCGCGGCGCCAGCACCCCGAACAGGCCCAGGCAGACCACCGGCGCCGTGGTCAGCAGGCTGGCGGTGCCGGCGGAGATGCCGGTGTCGGCGATGATCTCCTTCAGCACCGGGCCCAGGCTCGACAGCGCCGGGCGCAGGTTGAGCGCGATCAGGACCAGGCTGACGACCAGCAGCCACCCGGCCTTCAGCGGCGTCGCCGGCGCCGGGACGTCGTCGACCTCGGCATCGATCAGCAACTCGTCGGACAGGTCATGAGGCACGGCTCGGGCGGTCCGATCCTGCTCGGCAGTCGACACGTCGGGCGTCCTCCTGGCGACGAAACGATCCCCGGCGATCGCGGGGCGGTTGGCCGCCATACTGGACCGGAGAGGGCTGCCGCCGCGCGTCCCACCTCGTCATGCCTGGGTCCAGGGCTCGGCATGGCGAGCGCCGACTCGAAAACCTTTGACCATACACTTCGAGTCGAGATCACGCACCCTCCGTTCGGCTGATGCCGAACGAGGCATTTCCAAGCAGGGTGAGTCTTCCTCTCCAGGCCGTCCGCCGCACCGGACTCGGCCGGGAGATCGCGCGGTTTGAACGGAAGGCATAGTCACGATGGCGATCATTCCAGGAACCCCCGGCAACGACTCCCTGAACGGGACTGCCTTTGCCGACACCATCGACGGGCTGGCGGGCAACGACACGCTGCGCGGATATGGCGGCAACGACATCCTCCGCGGGGGTATCGGCACGGACTACATGTATGGCGATGTCGGTGACGACCGGATCGAGACCGGCGGGGGCGGCGGTGACTACGGCTATGGCGGCGACGGCGCCGACACCCTGGTCGGATCGGCCGATGCCGAGACCCTCTACGGCGACGCCGGCAACGATGCCATCTACGGCCTGGCCGGCAACGACTCGATTTATGGCGGTGCCGACAACGACACGCTCAGCGGCGGCGACGGCGACGACTACATCGCCACCGGCGCCGGAATCGACAAGGTCGATGGCGGCGCCGGTATCGACACGCTCTATGTCGACCGCAGCAGCACCACGACCGGGGTCAGCTTCACCCTGAACGGCGCCACCGGCAGCGACGGCAGCTGGGCGGCCAATATGGAGCTGATGACCTACTATGCCGGGACGGGCAACGACACCATCACCGGGGCGGGCGGCACCGACACGATCTATGGCGGCGACGGCGCCGACGTCCTGAGCGGGGCTGGCGGCAACGACAACCTCAATGGCGGGGTCGGCGCCGACACGCTCGGCGGCGGCGACGGCAATGACAACCTCTCGGGGAATGACGGCAACGATACCCTCCGTGGCGGGGCCGGCACGGACTACATTTACGGCCAGGCCGGCGATGACCGGATCGAGACCGGCGGGGGCGGCGGCGACTATGGCTATGGCGGCGACGGCGCCGACATGCTGATCGGTTCGGCCGATGCCGAGTCTCTCTACGGCGATGCCGGCAACGATCAGGTCTACGGCCTGGCCGGCAACGACACGCTCAATGGCGGTGCCGACAACGACACCCTCAGCGGCGGCGACGGCGACGACTATCTCAGCACCGGCATCGGCGTCGACACGGTCGATGGCGGCGCCGGTACCGACACGCTCTATGTCGACCGCAGCACCACCTCGACCGGGGTCAGCTTCACCCTGAACGGCGCCGCCGGCAGCGACGGCAGCCGGGCGACCAGCATGGAACTGATGACCTATTATGCCGGGACGGGCAATGACTCCATCACCGGGGCCGGCGGCACCGACACGATCTATGGCGGCGGCGGCACCGACGCGCTGAACGGGGCGGCTGGCAACGACAACCTCAATGGCGGGGCCGGCATCGACACGCTCGGCGGCGGCGATGGTAACGACAGCCTCTCGGGGAATGACGGCAACGATACCCTCCGCGGTGGCGCCGGCACGGACTACATGTACGGCAATGCCGACAACGACCGGATCGAGACCGGCGGGGGCGGCGGCGACTACGGCTATGGCGGCGACGGCGCCGACGTCCTGGTCGGCTCGGCCGATGCCGAGCATCTCTACGGCGACGCCGGCAACGATCAGATCTACGGCCAGGCGGGCAATGACACGCTCTATGGCGGCGCCGACAACGACATTCTCGGCGGCGGCGATGGCGACGATTATCTCAGCACCGGCACCGGGGTCGACAAGGCCGACGGCGGCGCTGGCACCGACACGCTCTATGTCGACCGCAGCACCACCTCCACCGGGGTCAGCTTCACCCTGAACGGTGGCGCCGGCAGCGACGGCAGCTGGGCGGCCAATATGGAACTGATGACTTACTATGCCGGGTCGGGCAACGACACTGTCACCGGGGCCGGCGGCAGCGATACGATCTACGGCTATGCCGGCATCGATGTCCTCGCCGGGGCGGCGGGCAACGACTATCTCCGCGGCGGGGTCGGCGCCGATACGCTCACCGGCGGCGACGGCACCGACACCGCCTATGGCGATGAGGGCAATGACACGCTTCGCGGCGGCGCCGGCACCGATTACCTCTATGGCGGGATCGACAACGACCTGATCGAGACCGGCGGCGGCGGCAACGATTACGGCTATGGCGGCGACGGCACCGACACCCTGGTCGGGTCGGCCGATTCCGAAAGCCTCAGCGGCGATGCCGGCAACGACGCCGTCACCGGGGCGGCCGGCAACGACTGGCTCTATGGCGGGGCCGACACCGACGTCCTCCGGGGCGATGCGGGGGCCGATTACCTCGATGGCGGCACCGGCATCGACACCGCCAGCTACTACTCCGGTACGGTCGGGGTGGCGGTCAGCCTCGTCACCGGCACCGGCAGCGGCGGTGACGCCCAGGGCGACACGCTGTACAACATCGAGAACATCTCCGGCGGCCAGGGCAGCGACAGCCTGGTCGGGAATGCCGGCGCCAACACGCTGCAGGGCTGGAACGGCAATGACGTGCTCACCGGGGGCGATGGCAAGGATACGCTGACCGGCGGCGCCGGGGCCGACCGTTTCGTCTACGCCGGCATCGGCCAGAGCCCGGCGGGAGCCGGGGCCGACCGGATCACCGATTTCAGCCATGCCCAGGGCGATCGCATCGATCTTTCGGCGATCGACGCCAGCACCGCCGTTGCCGGCAACCAGGCCTTCAGCTTCATCGGCTCCGGCCTGTATACCGGCGTCGCCGGCCAGCTGCGCTACACCCAAGGGGCGGGAGTCGTCACCATCGCCGGCGACGTCAACGGCGACGGTGCGTCCGACTTCCACATCCAGCTGACCGGCACCATCGTCCTGGTGGCGGCCGACTTCGTCCTGTAGCAAGCCGACATGCAATGCCCGCCCCGGAAGGGGCGGGCATCTGTCCGGATCGAAGGGGCTGGTTTCAGCCCTGGGCGGCGACGGCGATGCCCTTGCCTTCCAGCAGCTCCTGCAGCTCGCCGGTCTGGAACATCTCGCGGACGATGTCGCAGCCGCCGACGAACTCGCCCTTGACGTAGACCTGCGGGATGGTCGGCCAGTTCGAGAATTCCTTGATGCCCTGGCGCAGGCTGGGGTCGGTCAGGATGTCGATGCCCTTGAACGGCACGCCGAGATGGGTCAGCACCTGGACCACGGCGGCGGAGAAGCCGCATTGCGGGAACACCGGGGTGCCCTTCATGTAGACGACGACGTCGGTACCGCTGATGTCGCTGCGGATGCGCTCGAAGACGGGATTGTCCATGGGTTGCTCGCTGGCGGTGGGGGTCAGGCTTCGGCGGCGGTGGTGTGCAGCATCAGCGCGTGCAGCTCGTTGCCCATCCGGCCGCCGAGGGCCTGATAGACCATCTGATGCTGCTGCACGCGGCTCTTGCCGGTGAAGGCGGAGCTGGTGACGTAGGCGGCGTAGTGGTCGCCGTCGCCGCGCAGATCCTCGATCCGCACTTCGGCACCGGGCAGGCCATCCTTGATCAGGCGGACGATCTCCGCCGGGTCCATCGCCATCTCACGCCTCTCCAGCCTGGACGATATCGGTCATGTAGCCGGGCAGCCACGCCTCGTTGACGCGGCGCAGCTCAGCCACGGATATGGCACTGCCGTCCTTGCGCTTCAACACGTCGCCGCCGGTGCGGCCGATGATTTGCGCCGGCACGCCCGCCGCCTGAGCCCGCGCCATCAGCGCCTCGCCATCGGCCGCGGTGACCAGGTAGCGGCCCTGGTCCTCGCCGAACAGCAGCCCGGCCTCGGCCGGCAGGTTGATCTCGGCGCCGATCCGTCCCACCATCGCCATCTCCGCCAGGGCGACATAGAGGCCGCCGTCGGACAGGTCGTGGCAGGCGGTGGCCGAGCCGTCCTGGATCAGCGCCCGCACCAAATCGCCGTTGCGGCGCTCGGCCGCCAGGTCGACCGGCGGCGGCGCCCCGTCCTCGCGGCCATGGATCTCGCGGGCATAAAGCGAGGCGCCGAGATGACCCTTGGTTTCGCCAATCAGCACAACGGCTTCGCCGGCGGTCTTGAAGCCGAGCCGGACATGGCGCCCGCCGGCCCGGATCAGGCCGACGCCGCCGATCGCCGGGGTCGGCATGATGCCTTCGCCCGAGGTCTCGTTGTAGAGCGATACATTGCCGGAAACGACCGGGAAATCAAGCGCTTCGCAGGCGGCCTTCATGCCCTGGATGCAGCCGACGAACTGGCCCATGATCCGCGGCTTCTCGGGGTTGCCGAAGTTCATGTTGTCGGTGATCGCCAGCGGCAGCGCGCCGGTGGCGGTCAGGTTCCGCCACGCCTCGGCCACCGCCTGGGCGCCGCCGGCCTCGGGGTCGGCCAGGCAGTAGCGCGGGGTGCAGTCGGTGGTGATGGCCAGGATCTTGCCGGTGCCGTGCACCCGCACCAGCGCCGCATCGGCCTGGCCGGACAGGGCGACCGTGTCGGCGCCGACCTGGCTGTCATACTGCTCCCAGATCCAGCGCTTGGAGGCGAGGTCCGGGCTGCCCAGCAGGCGCGTCAGCACCGCCTCCGGCGCCTCGGGCAGGGGCAGGGACGACGCGGCGATCTCCGGCTGCTTCGGCGTCGGCTCCCACGGCCGGGCGTAGTTCGGCGAGGCGTCGACCAGCTCCGCCACCGGCATGTCGGCCCAGACCATGCCGTGCATCTTCAGCACCATGCGGCCGGTGTCGGTGACCCGGCCGATCACGGCGAAGTCCAGCTCCCATTTGCGGAAGATCGCCTCGGCCTCGGCCTCGCGGCCGGGCTTCAGCACCATCAGCATCCGCTCCTGGCTCTCCGACAGCATGATCTCGTAGGGGACCATGCCGGTCTCGCGCTGCGGCACGTGGTCGAGATCCAGCTCGATGCCGCAGCCGCCCTTGCTCGCCATCTCGACCGAGGAGGAGGTCAGGCCGGCCGCGCCCATGTCCTGGATGGCGACGATGGCGTCGGTGGCCATCAGCTCCAGGCAGGCCTCGATCAGCAGCTTCTCGGTGAACGGGTCGCCGACCTGCACGGTCGGGCGCTTCTCCTCCGACGCCTCGTCGAACTCGGCCGAGGCCATGGTGGCGCCATGGATGCCGTCGCGGCCGGTCTTGGAGCCGACATAGACCACCGGGTTGCCGATGCCGCCGGCCGCCGAATAGAAAATCTTATCCGTGCTGGCCACGCCCACGGTCATGGCGTTGACCAGGATGTTGCCGTTGTAGGAGGCGTGGAAGTTGGTCTCGCCGCCCACCGTCGGCACGCCGACGCAGTTGCCGTAGCCGCCGATGCCGGCGACCACGCCGGCCACCAGGTGCCGGGTCTTGGCGTGGTCCGGGCTGCCGAAGCGCAGCGCGTTCATGTTCGCCACCGGCCGCGCGCCCATGGTGAACACGTCGCGCAGGATGCCGCCGACGCCGGTCGCCGCGCCCTGGTACGGCTCGATGAAGCTCGGGTGGTTGTGGCTCTCCATCTTGAAGATGGCGGCCTGGCCGTCGCCGATGTCGATCACGCCGGCATTCTCGCCGGGGCCGCAGATCACCCAGGGTGCGGTGGTCGGCAGCTGCTTCAGCCAGCGGCGGGAGGATTTGTAGGAGCAGTGCTCCGACCACATCACCGAGAAGATGCCGAGCTCGGTCAGCGTCGGCATCCGGCCCATGATCGTCTGGGTCAGGGCGAACTCGTCGGCGGTCAGGCCGAACTCCGCCGCCAGCGCCTGGGTGACTTCGGGTTCCTGGGGGGCGTTGGACGATGCGGTCATGAAAGGATCTGCGCCAGGCCTTCGAACATGGCGCGGCCGTCGGTGTTGCCGTGCTCCGGCTCCGCGGCGCGCTCGGGGTGGGGCATCATGCCGAGCACCCGCCGGTTCTCGGACAGGATGCCGGCGATGTCGTTCAGGCTGCCATTCGGGTTGCCGCGGCCGTCCTGGTCGGCGATGTAGCGGAAGGCGACGCGGTCCTCGTCCTCCAGCCGCTTCAGCGTGTCCGGATCGGCGAAGTAGCAGCCGTCATGGTGCTGGATCGGGATGCGCACCGTCTGGCCGGCGTTGTAGCCGCGGGTGAACGGGCTGTTCGACGTCTCGACCCGCATCGCCACGGTGCGGGAGACGAATTTCAGCCCGGCGTTGCGCAGCAGGGCGCCGGGCAGCAGCCCCGCCTCGGTCAGGATCTGGAAGCCGTTGCAGATGCCGACGGTCGGCACGCCGCGGGCCACCGCCTGGCGGATCGCGCCCATGATCGGCGACTGCGCCGCCATGGCGCCGGAGCGCAGATAGTCGCCGTAGGAGAAGCCGCCGGGGATGGCGATCAGGTCGGTCGGCGGCAGCTCGGTGTCGCGGTGCCAGACCATGTGGGTCGGCCGTCCGGTCGCGTGGGAGAGTGCCACGGCGAGGTCTCGGTCGGCGTTCGATCCCGGGAAGACGATGACGGCGGCTTGCATGCGCGGGATGTAGCGGTCCCGCCGGGGCTTGGCAAGGGCGCCGCGGGCTGTGCTGGCATGCACGGCATCACGGCCTCGGCCCTGCAGTTTGCGGACAGGAAAAAGGCCGGCTCCGCAGGGTGGCGGAGCCGGCCGGCAAGGCCAGGCGCAGGGGGATAAGGCTACAGGCGGAGAAGCAGGTCGCGCGGGTCGCTGGCGGGGGCAGGGCCGTCGACGCCGATGTCGCGCAGCATGTGGTCGTCCAGCGCCTCGACCGGCAGGCGGGCGAGGCGGCGGCCACCCAGCGCGGCCGTGGCGGCGCCGATCAGGATGCGCAGGCCGAAGCGGCTGGTCGGCAGGGTGGCGCGATGCTGGACGTGGTCGGTGCAGGCGGTCGTCATGGCATGTCCCTTTCCGGCAGGGCGTTCGATCGGTCATCGGGAATGCCTTGAGGATCGCGCTCTGGAGAACAAACCGCAAACAGGATATTCTCGTGGACGGGATAAGAGAATCTTTCGACCCGGTGAGGGAACCATGCGCCGCCGCCTGCCGCCGTTGAACGGGATCCGCGCCTTCGAAGCCTCGGCCCGCCATGAGAGCTTCACCCGCGCGGCCGAGGAGCTGTCGGTGACCCAGGCCGCGGTCAGCCAGCAGGTGCGCCGGCTGGAGGATTGGCTCGGCGCCAAGCTGTTCGACCGCACCGAGGGCGGGCTGGAACTGACCGACACCGGCCGGACCTATCTGCCGGTGCTGCGCGACGCCTTCGACGCCATCGCCGAGGCCACCGCCCGGATCCGGCCGCCGCCGCATTCCGGCATCCTCACCGTGTCGGCGATCCCGTCCTTCATCCGCAAATGGCTGGTGTCGCGGATGCCGTCCTTCAACGAGCAGCAGCCGGAGATCGACGTCAATCTCGACGCCGAATCCCGGCTGGTCGATTTCAGCCGGGATCGGGTCGACTGCGCCATCCGCTTCGGCAGCGGCGCCTGGGACGGGGTGGTGGCGGAGAAGCTGTTCTCCGAGGATACCTTCCCGGTGTGCAGCCCGGCGCTGGTCGAGGCCGGCCTGTGCCGGCTGGAGGATCTGCGCCGTTTCCGCCTGCTGCACGACGAGACGCTGGTGCAGTGGAAGCATTGGCTGCGGGCGGCGGGGATGGAGGAGCTCGGCTGGGTCCGCGGGCCGCGGACGCAGGATTCGGCGCTCCTGATCCAGATGGCGATCGAGGGCCAGGGCGTGGCGCTGGCGCAGCGGGTGCTGGTGATGGACGACCTGCGCGCCGGCCGGCTGGTGCGGCCCTTCGAACTGTCGCTGCCGCGCGACCATTTGAAGAGCGACTATGCCTACTACTTCGTGGCGCCGCCGACCGCCCTCAACCGGCCGCTGGTGCGGGCGTTCCGCGACTGGCTGTTCGCCATGGCGGCGGAGGCCGAAGCGTCGCCGGAGGAGCCGATGGCGCTGCCGGCGGCATAGTCGGAGATCCGAACGCATTCCGTGCAATCGCGTCGGCGCTTTGAACGGTGCTGGATTGCGCGGACTCTGTTAACACATTGTGCTCTTGTATTAATCTGCGATCATGTTCATGCTATGTTCCATGGACAAGACGCAGACCGACTCGACCACGAAGACCCCGCCCGGTCCCCCAGGAGGAACGGGCGGCGGATCTCTGCGTGCTGTCGGAGCTGGTCGAGATCCAGATGTCTATCGCCCGGGCGACGCAGCAGGAGGCACTGCAGGCGCCGCAGCCCGGCGTGGATTACTGCCAGCGGATCGCCACCATCGCGCGCTCGGTGCGGCTGACCCTGCTGCTCAAGGGCAAGCTGGCCCAGGAGGCCAAGGAGAAGCGCAAGGCCGCGGCCAAGCGGGAGTCGGCGCAGGAGGACTGGCACGCGCTGCGGGTGAAGCTGGCGATGACGTCGGCGGCCTATGCGGTGTCGAAGGACGGCGACGAGGCCGACCGCCGCAACGCCGAGATGGCCGAGCAGTTTGAGCGGCCGGAGGTGGCGGAGCTGGTCGAGGCGAGCCGGGCGGAGGTCGCGGTGGCGGCATTGTGCCGGCGCTGGGGCTATCCGGTGCAGGCGCAGCGCTGGCTGAAGATGGCCGACGAGGCGATGGAGGATCTCGGCTTCCTGCCGGACGAGGACGGCGAGGATGACGATGACGACGAGGATCCGCCCAAGCCCCGCTCGGCCGGCCGCCGCAACTCCAAGCCGCCGGACACGGGGTGAGCCGTTCGCGCACGCACGCCTTCATCTTCAGCATCCATGAGCGCAGCCTTCCACACTCCCCCTCCCCCTGCGGGAGGAGGTTGGGGGAGGGTCTGCGCGCGTCCGCGCGCCTGCCGTCCTACAAAAAAACCATCATCCCCGCGGAAGCGGGTCCCGTCCTGCGAAGAGGCCGGGACCCGGCCTCAGTTCAGTCCGCCCTATGCCAGCGCCTCGTCGAAGACGGTCAGCAGCCGCTTCCAATGCCGCTCGGCGCCGGCCTCGTTGTAGACGCTGTGGTCGGGCACCGCCCAGCCATGCGCCATGCCGACATAGTTTTCGATGATGTGGTCGACGCCGCCCCGCCGCAGCGCCTCGGCCAGCCGGGCCGACTGCTCCGGCGGGAAGCTGTTGTCGATCTCGGCGACGCCGACATAGACGCGGGCCTTGATCCTGTCGGCCAGCAGATGCGGGCTGTCGGCCGCCTCGCCGGCGAGGTTGCCGCCATGGAAGCTCGCCGCCGCGCCGATCCGGTCGGCATAGGCTGCCGCGGCCGTCAGCGCGCGGGCGCCGCCCATGCAATAGCCGACGGCGCCGATCGGGCCCGCGACCTTCTCCGCATCGAGCGCATCGAGGAAGGCGGCCGTGTCGCGCCGCGTCATCTCCTGGCTGGTCTCGCGCAGCATGGTCATGATCTGGGCACGGGCGGTGTCGTCGCCGAAGGAGGCGCCGGTGAACGGGCCATACGCCCCGAAACGGTAGAACAAATCCGGCAGCAGCACGACATAGCCCGAATCGGCCAGCCGCTGCGCCATGCCGGCCAGCGAGGCTCGCGGGCCCATCGCATCCATGTAGAGGATGACGCCGCGCAGCGCCTTGCCCGGCGCGGCGGCGCCATCAGGGTGGAACAGCGCCGCCTTGGCCGTGCCATCCGCCGTCTCGATCTGAAGGTCGCGCCTCATCTGCCGTTTCCTTGTGGGCTCGCCCCGGCCGCGGGAGCGCAATCGAGAGGAGCGCCCTGCCGGGATCATAGCCCTCATTCCCGCCAGAACGGCTTGCGGCGCATGGTCTCGACCTGGTCGCGGCGCAGGCCGAGGTCGCATAGGGTGTCGTCGTCCATGCGCTGCATCCGGCTGCGCGCCCCGATCCGGGCGCACCACAACGCCGGCAGGGCCGCGATGCGGCGGAGCAGGGCAAGGATGGGGCTCGGCCGCTTGCTGGGTGCAGAACGGCGCTCGTCGATGCAGATGCTGGTCATGATACGGTCCTGATCGAGGGGTGGGATCAGGGGTCGACCCGTGCTCCTAAGATCGGTCCTGGCGGTTGCGGCCGCAAACGGGATAGTCTGGGCCTAGCCCAATAAAAACTTGGCCTGGGAGCTCGAAATGGGTTGGCGGCTGCCACCTCTCAATGGCGTGCGGGCCTTCGAGGCGGCGGCGCGGCATCGCAGCTTCACCCGCGCCGCGGCGGAGCTGTCGGTGACCCAGGCCGCGGTCAGCCAGCAGGTGCGCCGGCTGGAGGATTGGCTCGGCACCAGGCTGTTCCATCGCCGCGAGAACAGCCTGGAGTTGACCGAGGCCGGCCGCAGCTATCTGCCCCTGGTCAGTGCCGCCCTGGCCGGCATCGCCGATGCCACGGCACAGATCGCGCCGGGACGGACGGCCGGCGTGCTCACCATCAGCACCACCCCGTCCTTTGCCGCAAAATGGCTGACGCCACGCCTGCAGGGGTTCACCGCGGCGCATCCCGATATCGACGTCAACGTCACGGCGTCGCTGGCCCGGGTCGATCTCGAGGGTGGAGAGGCGGATTGCGCCACTCGCTGGGGTCAGGGCGGGTGGGAGGGGCTGGCATGCGACCGGCTGTTCGCCGAAGACTACTTTCCGGTGTGCAGCCCGACGCTGCGTGACGGCCCGCCGGGGCTGCGCACGCTCGACGACCTGCGCCGGCACACGCTGTTGCACGACCAGTCCTTAGCGCCCTGGCGCGACTGGCTGCGCGCCGTCGGCATGGCGGATGTCGACTGGGTGCGCGGACCCCGGGTCAGCGATTCCTCGCTGACCATTCAGGCGGCGATGGAAGGGCAGGGGGTGGCGTTGGTCGTGTTCTCCCTGGTCGCCGACGACCTGGCTGCGGGGCGGCTGGTGCGGCCGCTCGATCTCTCGGTGCAAAGCCCCGCCAGCTACCATTTCGTCGCCACGACGCGGGCGCTGCGCCGGCCGATCGTCCGTGCGTTCCGCGACTGGATCGTCGCTGCGGCCGCCGACACCACCCAGGTGCCCCGGGAACCGGTCACGTCGTCGCTCCCGGCCGATTGAGCGCCCGCCGGGCTTGTCGGGCGCCGCCGGCCGGACCATCTGCCTTCCGGTGCAACGATTTGGAGGCGAGGCGGGTGATCGATCCGAAGAAGCTGTTCGAGGATTTCCTGGGCGGTGGTGCGAAGCAGCCGGGCGGCAAGAGCTCCGGCCTGTCCGGCAATCTCGGGACGCTGGCCACGGGTGCTGTCGGCGGCGGGTTGATCGGCCTCCTCCTTGGCTCGAAGAAGGTCCGCAAGTTCGGCGGCAGCGCGCTCGGCTATGGCGGTGCCGCGGTGCTGGGCGGCCTGGCCTACAAGGCCTGGCAGGACTGGTCGGCCAAGCGGGCGCCGGCCCCGGCCCAGCCGCCGGCGCAGCAGCCGCTGGCCCTGCCGCCGCAGCACAGCCCGTTCGACCTGGAGACGCAGAGCGCGGCGGGTGGCGGCGATGCGCGCATCGCCGTGGTCCGGGCCATGATCGCCGCGGCCAAGGCCGACGGCCATATCGACGCGACGGAGCAGCGGGCGCTGTTCGACCGCATCGGCCAGCTCGGACTCGGCACCGAGGAGAAGGCCTTCGTCATGGACGAACTGGCCAAGCCGCTCGACATCGCGGCGATCGCGGCCCTGGCGGCGATGCCGGAGCAGGCGTCGGAGATCTGGCTGGCCTCGCGCCTGGCGATCGATCCGGACGACCCGCGCGAGAAGGCCTATCTCGACGACCTGGCGATACGGCTGAAGCTGCCGGAAGGGCTCGCCGCCCATCTCGAGGCGCAGGCGGTCTCGGTGGGGTGACATTGCAGGTTGGGTTCGCATCGCGAACCCAACCGCGGGCCGCCTCAGGCGACCAGGTCGATCGTGTAGCTTTCCATGACCGGGTTGGCCAGCAGCTTGCGGCACATCTCGTCAAGGCGCGCCTTGGCCTGGGCCGCATCGGCGGCGGCGATCTCGACCTCGATCACCTTGCCCTGCCGGACCTCGCCGACCTCGTCGAAGCCGAGGCCCTGCAGGGAATGGCCGATCGCCTTGCCCTGGGTGTCCAGGACACCGGGCTTCAGCATGACATGGATGCGCGCTTTCATGGGGCGACCTGGCTCTCACGGATGTCGACGACACTTCCCTCCGGCAGGATGCCGAGGCGCCGGGCCACTTCCTGATAGGCCTCGAGGACGCCGCCGAGATCCTGGCGGAAGCGATCCTTATCGAATTTCTCGTTGGTCTGCACGTCCCACAGGCGGCAGTTGTCCGGGCTGATCTCATCGGCCAGGACGATCCGCATCTCGTCGTTCTCGTCGTACAGTCGGCCGAACTCCAGCTTGAAGTCGACCAGCTTGAGCCCGATGCCGAGGAACAGGCCGGTGAGGTAGTCGTTCACCCGCAGCGACAGCGACACGATGTCGTCCAGGTCCTGGGCGTTGGCCCAGCCGAAGGCGGTGATGTGCTCCTCCGACACCATCGGGTCGTTGAGCTCGTCCGACTTCAGATAGTACTCGATGATCGAGCGCGGTAGCGGCGTGCCCTCGGGCACGTTGAAGCGCTTGGAGAACGAACCGGCGGCGATGTTGCGCACCACCACCTCGAGCGGGATGATCTCGACCTCGTGGATCAGCTGCTCGCGCATGTTCAGGCGGCGCATGAAATGCGTCGGCACGCCGATCTCGGACAGCCGGGTCATCAGGTACTCGGAGATGCGGTTGTTCAGCACCCCCTTGCCCGAGATTACTGCCTTCTTCGTACCGTTATGCGCCGTCGCATCGTCCTTGAAGTACTGGACGATCGTGCCAGGCTCCGGCCCTTCGTACAGGACCTTGGCCTTGCCTTCGTAGATGCGCCTGCGGCGGCTCATGTGGACGTGTCCATGGAAGGTGAAGCCAAAACAACAAAAAAGGGTCGGGACGTCCCACGGAGGACGTCCACGCCTGCGCACATATAGCAAGCGCGGCTCTGGTAAACAATTGCGCGCTCCCGTCCGCCTCCGGGCGTGACCAGGGCGGCCGGAAACGCTATATCCTCCGCTATGAGACGCGCCCGCGCCTGCGGGCAGATGGAAGGACACGGCATGACGACGTTCGACTCGCGGGGCCAGGCATTCGAGGCGGAGTTCCAGCACGACCAGGAGCTCCTGTTCCGGATCCAGAACCGGCGCAACAAGCTGCTGGGGTTGTGGGCGGCCGAGCTGCTGGGCAAGACCGGCGCCGATGCCGAAGCCTATGCGAAGGAGGTCATCATGTCCGACTTCGAGAAGCAGACCGACGAGGACGTGCACGACAAGGTCTATGCCGATCTGAAGATCCACGACGTCGACCTGTCCGACCACCGGCTGCGCAAGAAGATGGACGCGCTGCTGGCGGTGGCGCGGCAGCAGATCATGACCGAGGCAACGCCGAAGTAAGCTCGGCGAGAGTCTGGACAGGAAGGGCGGCTTCGGCCGCCCTTTTGCATTGCGTCGGCTGGGGAGGGGACGGCGAAGTTTAGGCTTGGAAATTTCTCGAATGCGAAACAATGTTCCCAAGGAGGCGGATTTTAGAACGCCGGCCTCGGTTGTTTCGCCATTTTGAGAAAGGAAATTTCATGTGTGATCAGCATTGTGCCGCCGGGGCGAAGCCGTCGCCGTTCCCGGTCTCGCGCCGCGGCCTTCTTGCCGGCGCGGCCCTCCTATCGGCCGGCGCGGCTCTTTCCGCCTGCGCCAGGGCCCAGGCGCAGGGCGAGAAGCCGGTGGCGACCCCGATCTCCGGCGACGACGCCCTGAAGCGGCTGACGGACGGCAACGCCCGCTACGCTGCCAACGCGCCGGTGCAGAAGGACTATTCGGCCGGCCGCGCCGCGCGGGTGGGCGCCCAGCATCCCTTTGCCTCGATCCTGAGCTGCGCCGATTCCCGCGTCGCGCCGGAACTGGCCTTCGACCAGGGGCCGGGTGATCTGTTCGTGGTCCGGGTCGCCGGCAATTTCCTGAACGATGACGGCCTCGCCAGCCTCGAATACGGGGCGCTGGTCCTGAACATCCCGCTGATCATGGTGCTCGGCCACAGCAATTGCGGCGCGGTCGACGCGACCATCAAGGTGCTGAAGGACGGCACCAGGCTGCCTGGCCATCTTCCCGGGCTGATTAATTCGATCAAGCCGGCGGTCGAGGCGGCGAAGGCCAAGGGTGGGCCGGACCTCCTCGCCGACGCCACCGTCGAGAATGTCCGCCGCAACGTCCGGCTCCTGGTCACCGGCGACCCGGTCGTCTCCGGCCTGGTCAAGGATGGCAAGGTGAAGGTCGTCGGCGGCGTCTACGACCTGGCGACCGGCCGGGTCACGCTGGTGTGAGGAGCGCAGGGCGGGAAGGGCTCAGCCCTTCACCGCCCCCGCCGTCAGCCCGCTGGTCATGGCGTTGCGGAAGACATAGTAGATCACCGCCGGCGGTACGGCGTAGATCAGCCCGGTCGCCATCAGCAGGTTCCACGGCGAATCGTCGGCCGACAGGAACGCGCCGAGACCGACCGACAGCGGCGCCGCCCTCTCGCTCGACAGCAGCAGGAAGGCGTAGAGGTACTCGTTCCAGGCCAGGATCAGCGCGTAGATCCCGATCGCCACCAGCGATGGGCGCATCAGCGGCAGATAGACCATGCGGAAGATCTGCAGCGGCGTGGCGCCGTCCATGATCGCCGCCTCGTCCAGCTCGCGCGGCAGCTTGTCCGAGGCCTGCTTCAGCACCCAGATGGCGTAGGGCGAGGCCAGCGCGATCATCGCCAGGATCAGCGCGGTCTGGGTGTCGAGCAGGCCGTAGGAGCCCATGGTCTTGTACATCGGCACCGCCAGGAAGGCGGCCGGGATCAGATAGGTGGCCAGCGCCAGGTTCATCACCTGGCGGCCGCCCCGCACGCGCAGCCGGCTGATGGCGAAGGCGGCGCAGGTGGCGACGAACAGGGTCGCCACCCCGGTGGTGACCGCGATGAAGAAGCTGTTGCCGAGCTGCAGCCAGAAGTTGCTGAGGTAGTAGTGCTGCTGCCGGAACACGGTGAGGAAGTTGGAGAAGGTCGGGTGCTCCGGCCACAGCGTTCCGGCCAGCACCGCGTCCTGCGGCGAGATCGCCAGGACGAACAGGTGGTACAGCGGCACCAAGGTCCACAGCACCACCGGGACGGCGATCAGGATCAGGGCCGCTTCGTTCAGCCAGCGCTTCATTCCTCGCCTCCCTTGGACAGGCGCTTCACCATGACGAAGACCAGCGGCAGGACCAGCGGCATGGCGACGATGATCGAGGCGACGCCGAGGTCGAGGGCGTTGTTGCGCAGGTAGCGGATGCCGAGCGTGGCCAGCACCTGGGTGCTGTCGTTCGGGCCGCCGCCGGTCAGCAGGTAGACGCTGTTGAAGTCGCCCAGCGTCCAGATCGTCGACAGGATGACCGAGGTGACGTAGAGCGCCGCGACCGACGGCCAGGTGACGAAGCGGAAGCGCTGCCAGCGCGACGCGCCGTCGACCGACGCGGCCTCATAAAGGTCGCGGGCGATGGCGAGGCGGCCGGTCAGCAGGATCAGGGTCCAGAACGGCAGCGACTTCCAGATATGGACTATGATCGCGGCGAAGAAGGCCAGCCATGGGTTGGTCAGCCAGGGCGGGCCCTCGAAGATGCCGAACAGCTGGAACAGCTGCTGGTTGATCATGCCCGTCTCGGGGTTGAGCATGACGCGGAACGACAGGATGGTCGGGATCGACGGCACCGCCCAGGGCAGGATGAACAGCACCAGCAGCAGCCGGATCCACCAGCGCGGCACGGCGAAGAAGCCGGACAGGCCGAGCGCGATCACCATCTTCACGTTGACGGCGATCAGCAGGAACAGGATCGTGTTGACCGCCGCGGTCAGGAAGATCGGGTCGGCGAACAGGCGCCGGTAGCTGGCCGGGTTGGCGCCGAGATAGAGGCCGTAGCCGACCGGATAGGCCACCAGCACCAGGAACACGGCGATATAGGGGGCGAGCAGGATCAGCCCCCAGGTGGTCCAGGTGCGGCGATGGCTGCGGCCGGCGGCGGCCGGGATCCCGTGGATCGTGGTCGCGGTCATCGGCTGGGTCCTCTCTCAGAAGGGGCTGCGGCCCGGCCGCGCGGCGTTCCGCACGGGCCGGGCCGGCAGGTCGGTCCTAACCGGCGATTTCCTTGATCCGGGCGATCATCTCATCGACCGCCTGGTCGGGCGAGACCCCGTCCTGGACCACGCGGTTCAGCGCCTTGGCCCAGACGTTCTCCGCATTCACCTTGGTGAAGTGGTAGTTGTAGACGAAGGGGAAGGGCACGGTGCCCTCGGTGAACTGCTTCGACACCACCGCGCGGTGCGGGTCGCTGCCGTCGGTCCAGAACGGCCGGGCGGCGCCGGACTTCGTTACCGGGTACCAGCGCCCGACCGAGCCCTCGACGAAGGGCGTCAGGTTCTCGTCCTTCATCATGAAGGCCATGAATTCCTTGGCCCGGGCCTTGTTCTTGGAATCGGCGAAGATCACCGCGGTCTTGGTCGCCGCCAGGTTCGGCAGCGTGCCGCCGTCCGGCTTCTTCGGGAACAGGGTGGTGCGGATGTTCTCCTCGTAGTTCTTCTTCGCCTGGGCCCGCTGCTCCTCGGTCAGCGTCTGGTTGGTCGAATCGTCCAGATGCTTGCTGGGGATCGAGATCGTGGCGTTGTGGGTCAGGACCGTCGTCTTGTTGTGGAAGTTGACGTTGTTGTCGGTGTCGAGCCAGTTGACCGACGAGGGCGGGGTGCAGCCGCGGGTGAAGATCGAGCTGTAGCCCTTGACCGCCTCGATCATCGCCGCCCGGTTCTCCGGCTGGTCGAGCACGATCTTGCCGCTGTCGTCGACGATCTTGACGTTGTAGGCGTTGGCCCAGGTCAGGAAGCTGAAGAAGGTGTCGGAGGCGGCGACGCTCATCGGATGGCCGATGGCGTAGATGCGCTTGCCCTTGGCGCGCAGGCCGGACTGCACCTTGTCGCACCAGAAGTCCCAATACGCGTTCCACTCGGTCGGGATGTCGGCCTCGGTGAAGCCGGCATCCTGCAGCATGTCCTTCCAGTAGAAGATGTGCATGGTCTGGCGTTCGATCGGGAAGGCGTAATAGGCCTTCTGCCCGGTCTTGCCGTTCATCAGGAAGGTGGTGGCCAGCGCATCGGGCTGGAAGCTGTCCTTGATCGGGGTGAGGACGTCGCTGACATCCTCCAGCCGGCCCTCATAGGCCCATTGGCCGGTGGTGCGAAAATCATAGGTGGTGCAGTAGCCGACATCTGGCGGCGTGCCGGCCTCGACCGCGGCGACCGACTTCACGATGCAGTCCTCGGTCGAATACAGCGACAGCTCGACCTTGACGCCGGTCGCCTTCTGGTACCGGTCGATCAGGCCCAGCAGGGCGTCGTCCTCGCCCTTGTAGAACCCCTTGGTGACCCAGACGGTGAGGGTGTCCTGCGCCTGGGCGGGCAGGGCGACGGCGAGGCCGAGGGCCAGGGCACAACCCGCCGAAAGGTGGCGGAGACCGATCTTGGGCATGAAATCTCTCCCAGAGCTGAGGAATGAGGGCGGCGGCTTGTGCCGTCTTGGTGGTGGCTTCCGGAGGACCGGAGGCGGGGGTGTCAGGCGGGGCCGGGCCTCCTGGCGGTGGAGCCCCGTTCGACGATCTCGAACCCGACATCGATCACCCGCGGCGGCGCCGGGGCGTCGTCCTCGGGGTCGAGGATGCGCACCAGCAGTTCGCCGACCCGGCGGCCGATGCCTTCGGCGTCGATCCGGACGGTCGACAGCGCCGGCACGCATTGCTCGCCGATCTCGAAATCGCCGAAACCCATGATCGAGACCTGCCCCGGCACCGCAATGCCGCGGCGGTGGCATTCCATCAGGGCGCCGACGGCTGCGAGGTCCGAGACCGCGAACACGGCGTCGATCGGCCCGGCGGTGTCGAGCAGATGGGCCATGGCGGCGGCGCCGCCGGCGAAGGACACCGGCACCTGGCCGCGATGGACGACGGCGTCGAGTGGCAGCCCGGCCTGGCGGAGCACCTCGGTGAAGCCGACCAGCCGGGCCTCGCCGCGGAAATCATGCGAGTCGCCGCCGACTGCCGGGCCGATGCCACCAATGCGGCGGTGCCCCAGCGCGATCAGGTGCCGCGCCGCGGCCCGGCCAGCGTCGATGTTGGAGAAGCCGACGGCCCGGTCGATCGGGGCGGCCGCGCCGCAGTCCCAGATCTCGACCACGGGAATGCCGGCGCTGCCCAGCATGGCCCGCGCCGTATCGGTGTGGCTCATGCCGGCCAGCACGATGGCCTCCGGCCGGCGCTCCAGCATTGCCCGGACCAGCGCTTCCTCCTCGCTCGTCCGGTACAGCGTGTAGCCGATCAGCAACTGATAGCCGGTCCGACGCAGGGCTTCGGTCAGCCCGTGCGCCGTGTCGGCGAAGGTGGAGTTGGTCAGCGTCGGCACCAGCGTCGCGATGAAGCCGGTGCGGCGCGACGACAGGGCGGCGGCGACCTTGTCGTCGACATAGCCGAGCTGCGCGATCGCCTGGCGGATGCGGTCGCGCGTCTCCGGCGCCACCCGGCTGCTGCCGGCCTGCACCCGGGACACGGTCATCGGCGAGACCCCCGCGAGACGGGCGACGTCCCGCATGGTCGGCCGGAGGGAACGCTTGGGCATGGCTTGGCTCTCGATCGGCCGCGCGGCTGCTCCACGCCGGGCCACGTGCCGGCGGGATCGCGCATCTCGGCGCGTCCGAACCGCAGTGGGGCGGCTGATGGGGCGGGGCCGCACGGAAGCGCAGCAGGCCACGGAACGCATCATCGGCAGGGCCGGGCGCGTCGTACGGTCGGGCTGATGCGATCGATGGCAAGCATGATGTCGGCCCTCCCCATGGCCTGAGTCAATTTGTCATTCTTATTGATGTGACCGGTAACATGGATGGCTGCCGGGACGCAAGAGCGAGGCTGCCGTCGCGTCGCCGAGGCCTGTAGGCATCATGCCCATTCGGCCTTGGCCAAAGCTCGAAGTTGGATTTAGAATGATTCAAAATCGTGGAACCCAACGGAGGGAACATGGCTGACGAAGGCAAGTGCCCATTCACAGGTGGGGCCCGTAAGCCCACCAACCGCGATTGGTGGCCGAACCAGCTGGATCTGCAGGTTCTCCACCAGCACTCCGCCTTGTCCGACCCGATGGGCGAGGCGTTCGACTACGCCAAGGAGTTCAAGACCCTCGACCTGGATGCCGTGATCAAGGATCTGCGGGCCGTGATGACGGATTCGCAGGATTGGTGGCCGGCCGATTTCGGCCATTACGGCGGGTTGTTCATCCGCATGGCCTGGCACAGCGCCGGCACCTACCGCATCGGCGACGGTCGCGGCGGCGGCGGGCGGGGCCAGCAGCGCTTCGCCCCGCTGAACAGCTGGCCGGACAACGGCAATCTCGACAAGGCCCGCCGCCTGCTGTGGCCGATCAAGCAGAAATACGGCCGCAAGCTGTCCTGGGCCGACCTGCTGATCCTGACCGGCAACGTCGCGCTCGAGTCGATGGGCTTCAAGACCTTCGGCTTCGGCGGCGGCCGCCCGGACACCTGGGAGCCCGACCACGACATTTTCTGGGGCCCCGAGGGCAAGTGGCTGGCGGATGAGCGCTACAGCGGCGACCGCGAGCTGCAGGGCCATCTCGGCGCCGTGCAGATGGGGCTGATCTACGTCAATCCGGAAGGCCCGAACGGCAACCCGGACCCGGTCGCCGCGGCGCGCGACATCCGCGAGACCTTCGCCCGGATGGCGATGAACGACGAGGAGACGGTCGCCCTGATCGCCGGCGGCCACAGCTTCGGCAAGACCCACGGCGCCGGCGATGCAAGCCTGGTCGGCGCGGAGCCGGAAGGGTCCGACATCGTGGATCAGGGCCTGGGCTGGCGGAGCACTCACGGCACCGGCCACGCGGGCGACGCGATCACCAGCGGCCTGGAGGTGATCTGGACCTCGACGCCGACGAGGTGGAGCAACGAGTTCTTCAAGAACCTGTTCCAGTACGAATGGGAGCTGACCAAGAGCCCGGCCGGCGCGCAGCAGTGGCGGCCGAAGGACGGCGCCGGCGCCAGCCAGGTTCCGGATGCGCACGACCCGTCGAAGCGCCACGCGCCGGGGATGCTGACCACCGACCTCGCCCTGCGGTTCGATCCCGCCTATGAGAAGATCTCGCGGCGCTTCCTGGAGCATCCTGAGGAGTTCGCCGACGCCTTCGCCCGCGCCTGGTTCAAGCTGACCCATCGCGACATGGGGCCGAAGGTGCGCTATCTCGGCCCGCTCGTGCCGAAGGAGACGCTGATCTGGCAGGATCCGGTCCCCGAGGTCGACCATCCGCTGGTCGACGCGTCGGACGTCGCCGCGCTGAAGGCGAAGGTGCTGGCCTCCGGCCTCACCGTCCCGCAGCTCGTCGCCACGGCCTGGGCGTCGGCGTCGACCTTCCGCGGCTCCGACAAGCGCGGCGGTGCCAACGGCGCGCGCATCCGTCTGGCGCCGCAGAAGGACTGGGCGGTCAACCAGCCGGACCAGTTGGCGACGGTGCTGGCCAAGCTGGAAGCGATCCAGCAGGAGTTCAATGCCTCGGCGCCGGGCGGCAAGAAGGTCTCGCTGGCCGACCTTATCGTGCTCGCCGGCGGCGCTGCGGTCGAGAAGGCGGCGAAGGATGCCGGGCAGGACGTGCAGGTGCCCTTCACCCCGGGCCGCACCGATGCGTCGCAGGAGCAGACCGACGTCGCCTCCTTCGCGCCGCTCGAGCCCAGGGTCGACGGGTTCCGCAACCATCTCGGCGAGACCTTGCTGGCCTTGACGCCCGAGGAGCTGCTGGTCGACCGGGCGCAGCTGCTGACGCTGACCGCGCCGGAGATGACGGTCCTGGTCGGCGGCCTGCGGGTGCTGGGCGCCAATGCCGGGAACTCGCATGGCGTCTTCACCCAGCGAGTGGGGGTGCTGACCAACGACTTCTTCGTCAACCTGCTCGACATGGGCACGCAGTGGGCTCCGTCCTCGGACGCCGAGAACGTGTTCCAGGGCCGGGACCGGAAGACGGAGGATGTCAAGTGGACCGGCACGCGTGTCGACCTGATCTTCGGGTCGCACTCGCAGCTGCGCGCGCTGGCCGAAGTCTACGGCGCCTCGGACTCGCAGGCGAAGTTCGTGAAGGACTTCGTGGCGGCCTGGACCAAGGTGATGAACCTCGACCGCTTCGACATCGCCTGATGTCGGCGAAGGGTCCCCGGCGGCCGACGCCGGGGACCCGCTTTCCAGGAGGCCTCGTCAGCGGGAGCCCCTTACCGCTCCACCGTCCGGTTCCAGCGGTCGTTCCACTCCGGCCGGTGGGCGTTGATCTGGTCCCAGTCGACCGTGACCGCGTGCTCGAGATAGCCGCGGAACTCGGTCAGCATCCTGGCGGCCTCCGGCGTCGCGCCGGCGACCTTGCTGTTCGACGGGATCTGGCCGCCATATTGCAGCGCCGGGTCCTGGGCCTGGGCGCCCAGCAGGTAATGCGCCAGCTTCTGCGCCAGCGCCGGCTCGGTGTTTCCGGCGATGACGCATTGCGTCACCATCAGCAGCACGCCGCCCTCCTTGGGCTGGGCATAGGCGACCGGGATGCCCTTGGCCTGCATCCCGGCAACGGCGGTCGGCGTCAGCGGGAAGATCGCGGCCTCGCCGGTCTGCACCATCTCCGACAGCTTGGCCGAGCTGGGGATGTACTCCAGCACGTTGGGGCCGATGGTGTCGGCCCATTTGCCGAAGCCGGGCTCGACATCCGCCTCGCTGCCGCCCTGGATGCGGTTGACCATCAGGAAGCCGTGCAGGCCGTAGGTGCTGCTGGACAGCGACTGGAACACGACCTTGCCTTCGAATTTCGGATCGGCCAGATCCATCCATGAGGTCGGGGCCGGCCAGCCCTCCTCCTGGAACATCTTGGTGTTGTAGGCCAGGCCGGTCAGGCCGAGGGTCACGCCCGTGGCCATGTCGTCCTTGATCCGGGCGGCGGGGTACAGCTCCTGCAGCACCGGGTCGGGCTCGGTCTTCTGGCACAGCCCCATGCCGATCGCCCGCACCATCACCCCGTCGTCCAGGAACATCAGGTGCATCTGCGGATTGTCCTTGGCCGCCGTCGCCTTGGCCAGGATCTCGGACGAGGTGCCGGGCACGACCACGACCTTGACGTCGTTGGCCTTCTCGAAGGCGGGGAAGACGTGTTCGGTGAACGCCTTCTCCATGTCGCCGCCATTCATGCCGATATAGAGGGTCTTGGTCTCCGCCATGGCCGCGCCCGAGGCCAGCAGCGCCGTCGTGGCCAGCAGCGCGGTTCCGATCCGTCCGTTCATGTCGCTCTCTCCTGTTTGCCGTTGTTGATGCTCAGGCCGCCGCCGTTCCGGCGAAGCGGCCGATGTCGAAGGCCTCGATCGGAGTGGTGCTGCGGCCGTCGCGCGCCAGCTCGGCCAACACCTCGCCGACCGCCGGTCCGATCTGGAAGCCGGCGCCGGAGAAGCCGAAGCCGTGGATCAGCCCCGGCGTGGTGCGGCTGGGCCCCAGCACCGGGTTGCGGTCGGGCATGTCGCCCTCGACCCCGCTCCAGAACCGGATCACCTGGGCGCCGCGCAGGGCCGGGAACAGCTCCGCCGCCTGGCGCAGCAGCGCGCCGATGGCGCTGCGGCCGGGCCGGGCGCGGTCTTCGTCCAGGGTGATGCCGCGGCCGCCGCCCATGACGCAGTTGCCGCGCTCGACCTGGCGGGCATAGATGCTGCCGCCCTCGACCCCGACATTGATGTCCATCAGGCGCGGCAGCGGCTCGGTCACCGCCATGTTGGGATGGGCCGATTCCAGCGGCACCGGCTCGCCGAAGGCGGCGGCGAAGCGGCCGGACCAGGCACCGGCGCAGTTCAGCAGCAGGCGTGACCGCACCTCCAGACCGTCGCCGGCCAGCAAGCGGAAGCCGTCGCCGTCGCGCGCCGCCTCCTGCACCGCGGTCTGCTCGCGGATGTCGGCCCCGGCCTTGCGCGCGGCACGGGCGAAGCCGGGCGACACCAGCCGCGGATTGGCATGGCCGTCGGCCGGGCACCAGGACCCGGCGACGGCGCGGTCGCCCAGCCAGGGCCAGCGGGCGCGGAAAGCGTTGCCGGCGACGATCTCCAGCCCGAGGCCGAGGTCGCGCACCCGGTCCTGATAGGCCTCCAGCGATGCCAGCTCGGCCTCGCTGCGCGCCAGCTTGAGATGGCCGGAGCGGATGTACTCGCCGTCGATGCCGATCACCTCCGGCAGGCGCTGCCAGATCGCATGCGCCCGCTGCGACAGCGGGATCTGCTCGGGTGGCCGGCCCTGGCGGCGGACGCCGCCATAATTCACGCCGCTGGCCTGGGCGCCGCAGAAGCCGCGCTCCAGCAGCAGCACCGACATTCCCATGCGCCGCAGCGCCAGGGCCGCGGCGGCGCCGGCGATGCCGCCGCCGATGATCGCGACGTCGGTCGTGATGCGTTCGGTGACGGTCATGCCGCTTCCTCCGGCGAATCCTCGATCGCGACCGGGATCGGCTTGACCGGGGCCTGACCGCGCAGCCGCCCCACCGCCTCGACCGGCACGCCGCGATGGGCGGCCAGGATCTCGGCCGCAGCGGTGCCGCACATCCGGCCCTGGCAGCGGCCCATGCCGACCCGGCACAGCGCCTTCAGCCGGTTCAGCTCCGGCGTACCCCAGCGGGTGGCTGTGGCGCGCAGCGTGCCGGCCGACACCTCCTCACAGCGGCAGACCACGAGCTCGTCGGGCGCCTTGGCGGCCCAATCGGCGGGAAAGGGGAAGGCGCGCTCCAGCCCCCGGCGGAATTTTCCAATCGCAGCCAGCTTCGCCTCCAGCCTGGTCGAGCGGGCTTTGTCGACCGGCCGGCCGAGGTCCTGCATCAACGCCAGGGCCGCGCGTTCGCCGGCCAGCTCGGCCGCATCCGCCCCGGCGATGCCGGCGCCGTCCCCGGCCAGGTAGACACCGGCCACGCTGCTGCGGCCGGCGGCATCGCGCTCCGGCAGCCAGGCGCGGTTCAGCGGGTCGAAGTGGAAGCGGCAGCCAGCCAGGTCGGCCAGCTGGGTCTCCGACCGCAGGCCATAGCCGAAGGCGACGGCGTCGCAGTCGATGCGGTGCTCGCGCGTGCCGTCGTGCCAGACCAGCCCCTCGACCCGTTCGGTGCCCAGTATGCGCAGCGGCCGGGCGCCGTGCCGCACCGGAACGCCGCCGGCCTTCAGCGCTGCCAGCAGGCGCAGGCCCTTGGCCAGGACGGCGGGGCCGCGCAGCAAACCGGGCAGGGCCGCCAGCTTGTCGGCCTGCCGGGCCGTGTCCAGCACCGCCGCGACCTCCGCCCCGGCCTTGAGATATTGCGAGGCGACCAGCGGCAGCAGCGGGCCGGTGCCGATGAAGGCGACCCGCCGGCCGATGCCGCAGCCCTGGTATTTCAGCGCCACCTGGGCCGCGCCCAGGCTGTAGGCGCCGGGCAAGGTCCAGCCCGGGATCGGCAGGATCCGGTCGGTCGCGCCGGTGGCCAGGATCAGGTGGCTGTAGGGCAGGCGCTCCGCGTGCCCATCGTGCAGCAGGTCCAGCGCTCCCGCCTCGATGTTCCAGACCAGGGTGTTGGGCCGGTGGTCGATGGCCAGCCCGTCGATGGTGTGGTGCAGCGCCGTGGCCTTGGCCGCCTCAGTGCCGTAGAGGGTCTTCGCGTCGCGGGTGAAGCCGTCCGGCTGGCGGCGGTAGATCTGGCCGCCGCCCCTGGCGGCCTCGTCCACCACCACCGGCCGCAGCCCGGCCGCCACGAGCGCCTGGGCGGCGCGGATGCCGGCCGGGCCGGCGCCGATGATGACCGGGCGGATGTCGCCGCTCATGCCACCTCTCCCGGGCCGGTGACCAGGCGCATGCCCTCGGCGATGGCGGTGGAGCAGGCGCGGAAGCGGCGTCCGTCCTCGGTCGCCACCCAGCAATCCTGGCAGGCGCCCATCAGGCAGAAGCCGGCGCGGGGGCCGCCGCCGAACTCCGAGCGCCGCAGCCGGTCGGCGGAGGTCAGGATCGCGGTCAGCACCGTGTCGCCGGCCAGGGCCGTGGCCGGGCGGCCGTCCAGGCGGAAGCGGATCTCGGGCCGGCCGGTCTCGGCCAGGCGGGTCAGGATGGGCATGAGGGGGATCCGGTCACTGGCGGCCGACCAGGATGCGGTCGAGGCCGTAGATGCGGTCGAGCACGATCATGGCGACGGCGGTGACGGCGACCATCAGGGCCGAGACGGCGGCCATCATCGGGTCGATCGATTCCGTCGCGTACATGTACATCCGCACCGGCAAAGTGACGGTGGCGGGCGAGGTGACGAAGATCGACATCGTCAGCTCGTCGAAGCTGTTGATGAAGGCCAAGAGCCAGCCGCCGGCGACGCCGGGCAGGATCATCGGCAGGGTGATGCGGCGGAACACGGTGACGGCGCTGGCGCCGAGCGACGCCGCCGCCTGCTCGGTCGACCGGTCGAAGCCGACCAGGGCGGCGATCACCAGCCGCAGCGCATAGGGCGTGATCACCACGCTGTGCGCCAGCACCAGCCAGAAGAAGCTGCCGGCGGCGCCCATCTGCGAGAACAGCTGCAGCAGCGCCACGCCCAGAACCAGATGCGGGATCAGCAGCGGCGACAGGAACAGGGCGTTCAGCGCGTCGCGGCCGCGGAAGGCATAGCGGGTGGTGGCGATGCCGGCCGGCACGGCGATCGCGGTCGACAGCGTCGCCGACAGGGTCGCCAGCCACAGGCTGTTCCAGAAGGACTGCAGGAAGTCCGCGTGGTCGAACACCGCATCGAACCAGCGCAGCGAGATGCCGGCGGTCGGCAGGCTCAGCGTGTTCTCCGGCGTGAAGGCGACCAGGCAGACGATCACCAGAGGTGCCAGCATGAAGATCACGACCAGCGTGTGGAAGACCAGGGCGAGGGGGCCGTTGCGGGACATCGGCGCCTCACTCGAGGGTCTTCCGGTACCGTCCTTCGACGATCCGGTTGTAGCCGAGCATGATGGCCAGGTTGGCGACCAGCAGGATCACCGCGATGGCGGCGCCCAGCGGCCAGTTCAGCGAGTTCAGGTATTCGTCATAGACCACGGTCGCGACCATCTTCAGCCGCCGGCCGCCGAGCAGGCCGGGGATGGCGAAGGAGCTGGCGGCGAGGCCGAAGACGATCAGGCTGCCGGACAAGAGGCCGGGCAGGATCTGCGGCAGCACCACCCGGCGCAGCACGGTGGTGTGCGACGCGCCCAGCGACAGCGCCGCCTGCTCGGTCGCCGGGTCCAGCTTCTGCAGCGAGGTCCAGACCGGGATCACCATGAACGGCACCATGATATGGACCAGCGCCGCCACCACCGCGGTCTCGGTATAGAGCAGCCGGATGCGGCCGAGGCCCAGCGCCTGGGTCGCCTCGTTCACCAGCCCCGTCGGGCCCAGCAGCATGCTCCAGCCGAAGGCACGGACCACGACCGAGACCAGCAGCGGCGCCAGCACCACCAGCAGGAAGACCGATCGCCAGGGGCTGCGCATCCGGCTCAGCACATAGGCCTCCGGCGCGCCCACCACGATGCAGATCAGCGTGGTCAGGGCCGACAGGCGGAAGGTGCGCAGGAAGATCTCGTAATAGTAGGGGTCGGTCAGCACCGTCAGGTACTGGCCGACGGTCCACGCGTCCTGCACGCCGGTGGCGTGGTCGTAGACGTGGAAGGACAGGATCAGGGTCAGCGCCAGCGGCGTCAGCACCAGCCCGGCGAACAGGATCGTCGCCGGCAGCGCCATCGCCGCCGGGGCCAGGCGCCCCTCGGCCGTCGCCGCGCTCATCGGCCAGCCTCGGCGGCTTCGGCGTCGCGCAGCACCCGGACCATGTCCGGCGCCCAGTCGATGCCGGCCTGCGCGCCCTCGGCCAGCGGTTCGCCGCCGAGGTTCGGCGCCGCCACCAGCAGCTCCCCCGCCGGGCTGTCCAGATGGTAAAGCCACTGGCTGCCCAGAAAGTAGCGGCGCGACACCGTGCCGGGCAGCCGGCCGGTGCCGGGCGCGCCCAGCGCCAGCTTCTCCGGCCGCAGGCACAGCAGCACCCGGGCGCCGGCGGGCAGGTCATCGCCCGGCACCTCCAGCGTGGCGGCGCCGACCGTCACCCGTGCCACCATGCCGGCCTGGGCCACCACGCCGTCCAGCAGGTTTGCCTTGCCGACGAAATCGGAGATGAAGCGGCTGCGCGGATGCTCATACATCCGGTAGGGCTGGTCGATCTGGGTGATGCGGCCGCGCTCCATCACCACCACCCGGTCGCTGATCGACAGCGCCTCGGTCTGATCGTGGGTGACCATGATCGTGGTGGTGCCGGTGCGGCGCTGGATCTGGCGCAGCTCGAACTGCATCGCCTCGCGCAGCTTGGCGTCGAGGTTGGACAGCGGCTCGTCCAGCAGCAGCACCGGCGGCTCGATCACCAGGGCCCGGGCCAGGGCGACGCGCTGCCGCTGGCCGCCCGACAGGGCCCGCGGATAGCGGCCGGCGAGGTGGTCGAGATGGACCAGCGCCAGCGCCTCCTCGACCCGCTTCGCCCGTTCCGGCTTGGCGACGCCGCGCATCTCCAGGCCGAAGGCGACGTTGTCGGCCACGGTCATATGCGGGAACAGGGCGTAGCTCTGGAACACCACACCGAGGCCGCGGCGGTTCGGCTTCACCCGGGTCAGGTCCTGCCCGTCCAGCACGATCCGCCCGGTGGTGGCCGGGACGAAGCCGGCGACCATCTGCAGCGTCGTGGTCTTGCCGCAGCCGGAGGGGCCGAGCAGCGACACGAACTCGCCGCGCTCCACGGTCAGGTCGAGATCGGCGACCGCCGCGACGTCGCCATAGAGCTTCGAGATCCGCTCGAGACGGAGGAAGGTCACTGCAGTCTCCCTGGCATCCCTGTCCGATGACCGTTTCGGTCCCGCCGGTCTTGGCTTCCGTCGAACGGAAAGCGCCGGCGCGCTTCTTCAGAAGACTCTTTCGCGATGATGAGTCAAGGCGACATTCCATTTTTTTGAGAGTATTCTGATTAAGATTCCGGTTTCCGGAATTTCTAATGCGGTATTGACCTGGAGTTTCCGGAAATGGCGAAAGAGAGCGAGGCCCCGGGCAAGAGCCTGCAGCGCGGCTTCGCCATTCTGCGGGCCCTGGCCGAGACGGGCGGCGAGGGAGCGAAGCTGATCCGCATCGCCGAGGCCACCGGCCTGACCCAGGCCACGGTGCACCGGCTGCTGCAGGCGCTGCAGGCGGAAGGGATGGTCGAGCAGGACGGGCGCAGCCGGCTGTACCGGCTCGGCATCGACTTCTTCGCCCTGGCGGCGCGGGCCGGGAACCCCGGAAATCTGCGCGACCTGTGCCGGCCGGTGCTGCAGCGCCTGTCCGCCATGCTCGGCGACACCGTGTTCCTGCTGGTGCGCAGCGGCTTCGACGCCATGTGCCTCGACCGCTGCGAGGGGCCGTTCCCGATCCGCTCCTTCACCGGCGACATCGGCGGCCGGGTGCCGCTCGGGGTCGGGCAGGGGGCGCTGGTGATCCTGGCCTTCCTGCCGGAGGCGGAGCGCGAGGAGGCGATCCGCTTCAACGTTCCCCGGCTGATCGGCCAGAGCTTCATGATGGATGAAGTTCATCTGCGCACCGAGATGACGAAGGCCCGGGAGGCGGGCTTCGCCGCGCGGCGCGACTTCGCCATCCCCGGCATGGGCGGCGTCGCGGTGCCGATCCTCGATCGGGAGGGGCGGTCGGTGGCGGCACTCAGCATCGGCACGATCTCGGAGCGGCTGGGCGAGGACCGGCTGCCGACCGTGGTCGAGATCCTGAAGCGCGAGGCGACGACGATCGGCCCGCGCCTCAACCCGTTCGACCCGGCGCTGCGCCGCCCGGCGCAGTCGCTCGGCAGCGCGTCGCGGTGACGCTTCCGTTTTCGGCGTCGATATGCCAGGGAGGGCCGGCATGACCGACGATCCCGCGCTCGACACCCTGTTCCTGCCGTTCCGCAACGGCACGCTGGCCTGGCCGGCGGATGGCCGCGCCCTGCTGCTCGGCGCCCGCACCGGCGCCGCCCTGGCCGAATTCGCCTCGCCGGCCCTGGCCTGCGAGCAGAGTGCCCGGCCCCGGGCCGCGGCGCTGGAAGCGGCGGGGCTGACCGTGTCGACCCGGGTCGAGGGCCGCTTCCCGCTGGTGCTGGTGCTGCCGCCGCGGCAGCGCGAGGCGGCGCGGGCGCTGCTGGCCCGGGCGCTGGACCAGGCCGAGCCCGGCGGGACGGTGGTGGTCAGCCTGGCCAACACTGACGGCGCGCGCTCGGCCGAGGAGGATTTCTCGCGCTTGGCCGGCCCGGTCGAGAGCCTGTCGAAGAATCGTTGTCGCGTCTTCTGGGCACATTCCGGCGCCGGTGACCCGGCGCTGCGGGCGGAGTGGGCGGCCCTGGACGAGCCGCGGCCGGTGGCGGATGGCCGCTTCCTCAGCCGCCCCGGCCTGTTCGCCTGGGACCGGATCGATCCCGGTTCCGCCCTGCTGGCCGCGCATCTGCCGGCGGATCTGAAGGGGCAGGGCGCCGATCTGGGCGCCGGCTTCGGCACTCTCGCGGCCGAGGTCCTGGACCGCTGCCCGGAGGTGACGGCGCTCGATCTGTACGAGGCTGAGGCCCGGGCACTGGAGCTGGCACGGCGCAACCTGGAGCCCCATGCCGGCCGGGCCGCGCTGGATTTCCTCTGGCACGACGTCGCCGCCGGGTTGCCGCGGGACCGGCGCTACCATTTCATCGTCACCAACCCGCCCTTCCACGAGGGCGGCCGGGCCGACCGGCACGATCTAGGCCGCGCCTTCATCGCCGCCGCGGCGGCGGCGCTGCGCCAGAAGGGCCGGCTGTTCCTGGTGGCGAACCGGCACCTGCCCTATGAGGCGACGCTGGAGAAGGCCTTCACCATGGTCCGCCGGATCGCCGATGACGGCGCCTACAAGGTGATCGAAGCCTCGAAGGGCGTCAGATGAAGCTGGTGCGCCGCCTCGCCAATCTCGGCTATGGCAGCCGCAGGCAGGTCGAGGGGATGCTGCGCGACGGCCGCGTCACCGATGCCGGCGGCGTGTCGCTCGGGCCTGAGGCGCAGCCGGAGCATGAGGCGATCCGGGTCGATGGCCAGCCGCTCGACCCGCCGCCCGGCGCCGTGCTGATGCTGCACAAGCCGCCCGGCTACACCTGCTCGACCAGCGATCCCGGCCGGGTGGTATACGAGCTGCTGCCGCCGCGCTTCCGGCTACGCAACCCGATCATCGCGCCGGTCGGGCGGCTGGACCGCGACACCACCGGCCTGCTGCTGCTGACCGATGACGGGCCGCTGCTGCACCGGATCATCTCGCCGAAGAGCCGGATTCCGAAGGTCTACGAGGCCGCGTTGGCGCACGACCTGACCGGCGAGGAGGCGGCGGTCTTCGCCGCCGGCACGCTGATGCTGCGGTCGGAAACCGTTCCGCTGGAGCCGGCGGTGCTGCAGGCGCTTGGGCCGCGCCGCGCCCGGCTGACCGTGACCGAGGGCCGCTACCACCAGGTCCGGCGCATGTTTGCGGCCGTCGGCAACCATGTCGAGGCGCTGCATCGCACCGCCATCGGTGGCCTCTGCCTTGATGATCTGGCAGAGGGCAAGTGGCGGCTTCTGGTCCCGGCCGAGGTGGCGCGAGTGTTCAAACCGGCGGTGCCTTGAACAGATGTTCGGCGGCTCAGACACCGGCCGCGTCATAGGAATGTAATATTATATCCCCGTTCATGATTTTCCTTGTCGGGGCATCACCGCTGGCGCAGAGTGCCCACCCTGCAGGTCGGAGATCGGCCGTGAGGGCGCTCAGGACGGGTTTTCCGTCAGCCTCGCTGGCCCGTGTGTTTGTCGGTTTGGCATCCGTTCCCCCGGGTGTCCGATGCGCTTCACAAGATCCGTCGCATCGCCGATGACCATGGGACCGATTTTCTCCTGCAAGAAACCCGGCACGCGGTGGGCCTTCGGGGCCGCCGGGAGCCGCAACGACAAAAGCCGCTGGAGGAACCGCCATGGCAGGTCAGCACCGCAGGCGTCCCAAGACGAGTCCGGCCCCGCTTCGGGCGGATGAACACGAGCAGACCTCTCTTCCGCCGAAAGCCGCCAACGACACCGCCGCCGTGGTCCCGATCAGGGATATCGCGGAATTGGCCCCTGCGGCCGAGCAAGCCGCCGCACCCCGCCCGTCCCGCATCCAGGCGGCACTGCGGGCCGAGATGCTGTGCCGCGGGCTGCGCCTGTCTCAGGCGGAATTTGCCCGCCGCTACGGTCCGGCCAGCTCCGTCGTGCGCAACTGGGCGCCACGGCAGACTCAGACGAGCGGCATCAAGGTATAGGCCTCCTCCAGAGGGCCTGAGCGATCGAACCGGCGGCCGCCGATGCGGCCCGCCGGCTTTCGCGTGTCTGCACCCCAGCGCCGCGGATGACAGCCCGTCGGGTTCGGTGCTACCCGGAAAGGCGGAACGGCGATCGAGGGAACGGATGCGTTGGGAGGGACGGACGGCGATGGCGCGGGCCTGGGTCCGGCTGCCGTCGGGAAAGCGGCTGGATCTGCTCAACCCCACACCCTTTGACTGGGACGACCGCGACCTGGCGCTGGGCCTCGCCCGGACCTATCGCTGGGGCGGGCACTCGGCCTGGCCGCTGCCGCTTTCGGTGGCCCAGCATTCGTTGGCCGTGCTGGCGCTGTGCCGGGCCTGGTCGCCGGCGCCGCTGTCGCCGCTGGCCGAGCTGCGCGAGCTGCTGCACGACGCCGATGAGGGGCTGCTGGGCTTCGACCCGTTGTCGGTGATCAAGCCGTTCCTGGGCCAGGAGTTCCGCGACCTGGCCGCGCGGCTCGAGGATACGGTGTTCCTGCGCTACGGCCTGCCGCGCTGGACGGCCGAGCAGAAGGCCTTCCACAAGCGGGCCGACCGGGTGGCCGCGGCCAGCGAGGCCATCCATGTCGTCGGCTGGACCCGCGACGAGGTCTGGCGGGTGCTGAAGATCCGGTTCCGGCCGGTCGAGGACGACCCGCTGCAGCAAGCCTATGGCGGCACGCCGTGGGAGCCCTGGGCGCCCGACCTGGCGGCGGAGCGCTTCCTGGAAGAGTTGGGCCGGCTGAAAGCGGCAGCCGGCTGATCGTCTAGGACAGGTGCGGAGACCGCCGGGCGATGAAGCGCGCCACCGCCGGGCCCAGCAGCACCACCAGGGAGAAGCGCACGGTCTGCAGCGCCATGACGAAGGGCAGGTCGACATCGCTGGAGGCGGCGATGATGGCGATCGAATCCATGCCGCCGGGGCTGGTCGCGAGATAGGCAGTCAGCGGGTCCACGCCGAGCGTCCGCACCAGCACGAAGGCGAGGCCGCTGCAGAAGGCGATCAGCGCCACGATCGACAGCAGGATCTGCGGCAATGCCCGGGCGGCATGCACCAGCACCGACCGGGTGAAGCCGAGGCCGATGTTCCAGCCGATCAGCGCATAGGCGAGGGCGAGCAGCCATTCCGGCAGCTCGATCTCGATCAGGCCGAGCGCGTGCAGCACCGCGCCGACCACCAGCGGCACCAGCATCGAGCCGGCGGGGATGCGCAGCTGCCGCCCGGCCACGGCGCCCAGCCCGGCCAAAGCGAGGGTCGCTGCGAACGGACCGGCATCGATCGGCGGGAACCAGACGATCGCCGCCGGCCCGGCATCGCCGGTGTCGATCCAGAAGCGGGCGATCAGCGAGGCCGCGGTGGCGACGCAGACGACGCGCAGATACTGCATGAAGGCGACCAGCCGGGCGTCGGCGCCGAAGGCCTCGGCCATCAGCACCATGGCGGTCGCGGCGCCGGGGGACGAGCCCCAGACGCCGGTGGTGCCGGGCAGCACCTGCCAGCGGCTCATCATCCAGCCGAGCACGCTGCTGGCGGCCAGCGTCGACAGCACGATCGCCAGGAACAGCGGCCAGTCCCGCAGGAAGGTGACCAGGATCGCCGGCGTGATCGCCCCGGCGATCAGGCAGCCGATGATCGCCTGGGCGCCGAGATAAGGCTGGCGCGGCACCCGGATGGTGCCGCCGCCGACGCCGACCAGGATGCCGGCGACCATCGGGCCCAGCAGCAGCGCCGCGGGCAGGGCCGCGGCCTGCAGCAGGGCGGCGACGGCGGCCGAGACGGCCAGCAGGACGGCCCATTGCCCGGCACGCGGCAGCTCAGCCCGCATTTCTCCCCCTCCGTGCGGCCTGCGTTGTCTTGCGGCGAGGTGAATGCGGCTCCGGGCGGCGAAGAGCGTATCGGGATATACGATCGAGCCGCCCGGGGCCGCAGGCGCCCGCCGCAAGGCAACCCTTCGGGCCGGTTGAAGACACCGGCAGGGGGCGTCGCCGCGCTTGCCCGATGTGGTACATCGGGCTGCACACGGCTCCTGCCCTGCCGGTGTCTTGAACCGGCGCAGGCCACACGGAGGGGGAGAAATGCGGGCTAGCCAGGACCGGCAGGGCCGGGCCGTTCACGGGTACCACTGCAGCCTCGCTTTCCGCCTCAGGTCCGGCCGAGCAGGATGTCCGCGGCCTGGGAGACGATTCCGATGCGGGGCAGGATAGACTCGACGGCGAAGCCATGCATCTCCGCCGACAGGCTGGTCATCGCATCTTCGGCGAAGACCACGGCATAGTTCAGCTCCCAGGCGTGGCGGGCGGTGGATTCGACACCGAAATTGGTGGCGATGCCGCCGAGCACGATGGTGCCGATGCCGCGCCGGCGCAGCTGCAGGTCGAGGTCGGTGCCGGTGAAGGCACCCCATTGCCGCTTGGTGACGACGACGTCGCCGGGCTCGACCACGCCCTCGGCGAGGTCGCTCCAGTCCGCGGGCAGGCCGCCAGCCGGGCGGATCATCGGCCGGTCCACCGGCTGCCTCGGTGCATCGGCGTAGTCTGGCGCCCAGCCGACGCGGACCGGCACCACGAGGGCGCCGGCGGCGCGGAAGCGCGCGGCCAGCGTCTTGGCCGTGGCCAGCACCTCCGCCCCGCTGCGGGGTGCGACCAGCATGCCGAGGATGCCGTGCTGCAGATCGATCAGGACCAGGGCGGTGCTGCGCGGGTCGAGGGTGGGCATTGTCGTCGCCTTTCGGTGCAGGCCGCACCCCTCCGATCCCGCTGGCAGCGGGCCGGATGGACGGGGGCGGGCACATGTGGAAATATGAGGATAGCCTCGCAAATAGTTTTATGAGCATGTCCTCACAAAAGTCAACCGCCTCCGACGCCGTGATGCGCGAGCCTCGACGCCAGCGCGGCCGCGACCGCGTCGCCGCGCTGCTGCAGGCGGGGGCGGCGGTGTTCGCCGAGCGGGGCTATGAGGCGACGACGATGACCGAGGTCGCGAGCCGGGCCGGCGCGTCGATCGGCTCGCTCTACCAGTTCTTCCCAGGCAAGGAGGCCCTGGCCGACGCGCTGCTGGCCGGCTATGGCGAGCAGGTGCTGACGGGGCTGCGAGCGGTCGAGGCACAGGCGGCGCAGCTGGCCGTTCCGGCGCTGGCGGATGCGCTGATCGACCTGCTGGTCGGGTTGAAAGAGGAACGCGCGGCGGCGCTGGTGCTGTTCGAGGTGCGGCGGGATGTCGCCCAGCCGTTGCGGCTGCGTGACGACATGCGCGAGGGTGTGGCTCGGATTCTGGTCCTTCGCGCGCCCGGGTTGCCGCCGGACCGGGCCATGGCCATGGCGATCGTCGTGCTGCTGCAGATGAAGGCGGCCGCGGCGCTCGGCACCGAACCGGGTTTGAAGCCGCGCGACGCGGCCCTGGCCGAGCTGCGGCGGATGACCCGGCTCTACCTCGTCGAGGGCCTGGGCCCAGATCAGGCCTGACGCGGCGGCAGGATGACCAGGCGCAGGGCGACCAGCAGCGCCGCCAGGGCCAGGGCGCCGATCATCAGGCTGACGCCGGGCCAGCCCCAATCGGCCCAGGCCAGGCCGCCGAGCGAGCCGGCGACGCTCGATCCCAGATAGTAGAAGAAGAGATACAGCGACGAGGCCTGGGCACGGGCGTGCCGCGCCCGGCGGCCGACCCAGCTGCTGGCCACCGAATGGGCGCCGAAGAAGCCGAAGGTCAGCACCGCCACGCCGGCGACGATCGCCCACAGGTCGTCGCTGCGGGTCAGGGCGATGCCGGCCAGCATCAGCACGATCGGCGCCCAGAACACCCGGCGGCGGCCGAGCACCCCGGCGAGATGGCCGACCCAGATCGAGGCGCCGATGCCGATCAGATAGACCACGAAGATCGCGGCCACGGCGGTCTGGCTCAGCCCGTAGGGCGGCGCCAGCAGGCGGAAGCCGGTGTAGTTGTAGAGGGTGACGAAGGCGCCCATCAGCAGGAAGCCTTCGAGGAACAGCCAGCGCAGCCCGGGGTCGCGCAGATGGTCGGCGAAGGCGGCCAGCAGCAGCCGCGGCCGCAGCGCCCGGGGCGTGAAATGCGCCGAGGGCGGCAGGCTGCGCCAGAACAGCACGGCGCAGACCAGGCCCGAAACGCCGACGAAGCCGAGGCCGAGGCGCCAGGAGGCGAGGTCGGTCAGCACGCCGGCGATCAGGCGTCCGCCGAGCCCGCCCAGCGCGCTGCCGCCGATGAACAGCCCCATCGCCAGCCCGACCGAGCGCGGATGCATCTCCTCGCTGACATAGGCCATGGCGACGGCCGGCAGGCCGCTGAGCGTCAGCCCCATCAGCGCCCGCAGGATCAGCAGCCCGTGCCAGGACGGCATGAAGGCCGCCAGCACGGTCAGCACCGCCGAGGCGAACAGCGACGCCACCATCACCGGCTTGCGGCCCCAGGCCTCGGACAGGGCGCTGGCCACCAGCATGGCAAAGGCCAGCGTGCCGGTGGTCAGCGACAGCGACAGGCTGCTCTCCGCCGCGCCGATCCCGAAGGTCCCGGCGAAGACCGGCATCAGCGGCTGCACGCAGTAGAGCAGGGCGAAGGTGGCGAAGCCGGCCGCGAACAGCGCCAGGTTGGTGCGGTGGAAAGCGGCCGTGCCGTGCTCGATGAAGGCGACGACATCCTCGGCCGCGATCGTTCCGGCCGGCATGGTGTCGGCGATCGACGGGGATGTGCGGGGCAGCAGTGCGTTGACCGATGCGGTCACGGGATCTCTCCGGCCGGGCCTGCGGAAGGGAAGGGCGCCCGGCCCTCACGGAAACATGGCCATGCCAATTGATAGTGTCCAATATGTTTGGCGGCATGTTTGATAGCTTTGGCGAATGATGGAACTGAGGCATCTGCGCTACGCCGTGGCCCTCGCCGAGGAGCTGCATTTCGGCCGGGCGGCGGCGCGGCTCGGCATCTCCCAGCCGCCCTTGAGCCAGCAGATCCAGGCGCTGGAGGAGGAGCTCGGGGCCCGGCTGTTCGAGCGCAGCAACCGGCGGGTGGCGCTGACCGAGGTCGGCCGGCTGTTCCTGGAGCAGGCGCGGGCGGTGCTGGCCGCGTCCGACCGGGCGGCGGAGGTGGCACGCCGGGCGCAGCGCGGCGAGATCGGCGAGATCCGCATCGCCTTCACCGCCTCCGCTCCCTTCACCACGCTGATCCCGCAGACCATCTTCGCCTTCCGCCGCAGCCATCCCGACGTGCATCTGGAACTGCAGGAGATGCCGACCCGGCAGCAGATCGAGGCGCTGGCGGAACGGCGGCTGCAGATCGGCTTCCTGCGCAACCCGACCTTCCCGCCGGTGCCGGACGGGATCGAGGTGCGCGAGCTGTTCCGCGACCCGCTGGTGGCGGCGCTGCGCACCGACCATCCGCTGGCGGCGGGCGCGCCCGAGCCGCTGGCCCTGGCCGAGCTGGCCGGGGAATCCTTCGTCTGCTATCCGCGCGACGCCGGCACAAGCCTGTACGACCAGATGATCGGCCTGTGCCAGGATGCCGGCTTCAGCCCGCGGCTGGGGCAGGAGGCGCGCGAGGTTTCGACCATCGTCGGGCTGGTCGCGGCCGGGCTCGGCGTGTCGCTGCTGCCGGCCTCGCTGCAGCGCATCCAGGTCGAGGGCGTGGTGTTCCGCCGACTGTCCGACCCGGGCGCCGTCACCACCATGTGGCTGACCTGGCGTCGGGACGAGACCTCGCCGGCGGCACGCGCCTTCATCGACCTGGCGACGCAAGTCGACGCATCTTTTGGTGGTAGCCGCTAGATCTAGCCGCATCTCTGGAGCGGACTGGCCACAATTGGTATGAATTTTCCGTGTCGTCCCTTCTTTTCGCTGGTGCAGCACGAAGGTTGGTGCGACGCTTGTCCCTGGCGACGTGATTTCCGTCGTCAGTGATCGGAAAGGCGACATGCGACGGGCAGCAGCCTGGCATCACCATCCGCTTCCCGGCTCCGACCAGGGCCAGCATCAGCATCGACACTCGTTCGAACGCCCCTCGCAGGGGCGTTTGTCGTTTTCGGCCGCCCGTTCCGATCCCTGTCCTGTTCCACCCGACCCGAAGGAGGATTCTGGCGAATGAGATCTCCCGATCGAGGAGGCGGTGTCTGGGATCCCCTGTTCGAGGATGCAAGCGAGAGCAAAGGACGACGTTCCATGGCCAAACGCAGCGCTTCCACCGCCCGTATCGTCCCGATCAGCGAGGGCTACGATGATGATTTCCGGGAGCAGAGCTACCTGAAGACGGTCAAGCCGCGGACCGCCAATCAGGAAGCGCTGATGAAGGCGATCGACGGCCACGCCATGACCCTCGCCCTCGGCCCCGCCGGCACGGGCAAGACCTATCTCGCCGTGTCCAAGGCGGTCGAGGCGCTGACCGCCGAGCGGGTCAGCCGCATCGTCATCACCCGGCCGGTGGTCGAGGCGGGCGAGAGCCTGGGTTACCTGCCGGGCGACATCAACGAGAAGATGGACCCCTGGATGCGTCCGATCTACGACGCGCTGTCCGACCGTCTCGGCGCCAAGCAGGTGCGCCAGATGACCAAGGAGGGGATCGTCGAGATCGCGCCGCTCGCCTATATGCGCGGCCGCACCATCTCGCGCAGCTTCGTCATCGTCGACGAGGCGCAGAACATGACCTTCCAGCAGCTGAAGATGCTGCTGACCCGCCTCGGCTGGCACTCGACCATGGCGATCACCGGCGACCCCGACCAGACCGACCTGCTGCCCGGCCTGTCCGGGCTGGAGGAGGCGGCACGGCGGCTGGAGCCGTTGGACGGTGTCGCCGTCGTCCGGCTGACCACCGCGGACATCGTGCGCCATCCGCTGGTCGCCGCGATGATGCCGCTGCTGGCCTGATCCGGCGGCGCGGAACCGCGGGCCGGCCGTCGCCATTGGCTGGAGGAGGGGCCGCCGCATCGTCGGCGGCCCCGTCACCAGCCACAGCGAGGCCGGCCATGGCGACGAAGACGCTGCACGATCTGTTCCTCAACGAGCTGAAGGACCTCTACAGCGCCGAGCAGCAGCTGACCCGGACGCTGCCGAAGATGGCGCGCGCCGCCACCAATCCGGAGCTGAAGCAGGGCTTCGAGCGCCATCTCGAGCAGACCAGGGGGCACGTCGAGCGCCTCGACACCGTGTTCGAGAGCCTCGACGCATCGGCGCGCGGCCAGACCTGCGAGGCGATGGAGGGGCTGCTGGCCGAGGCGCAGGAGCTGACCGAGCTCGGGCTCGAGCCCGACGCGCTCGACGCCGCGCTGATCGCGGCGGCGCAGAAGGTCGAGCACTACGAGATCGCCTCCTACGGCACCGTCTGCACCTGGGCCAAGGCGATGAAGCACGACGAGGCGCTGGCCTTGCTGCTGGAAACCCTGGCGGAGGAGAAGGCGACCGACGAGACGCTGACCACGCTGGCCAAGACCGCGGTCAACGTCGCGGCGGCCCGGCACACCCATCCGCGGGCGGCCTGAGGCACGACGTCCGGCCGGTCGTCCGCAGCGACGCCCGGGGCCAAAAAGAAGGGCAGGCCCGGCCTGCCCCGATGACGTCAAGTCAGCGCCGCGACGTCAATGCGGGCCGTGGCCGGACAGACCGCCCTTCCGCCCGGCTTCCGCCGCGCGCTCGCGGTCATTGGCGAAGTTGCCGCCGCTTTCCTGCCCACCCTTGCGGCCTGCCGCCGCCGCCCGGGCCGGATCGTTCTTGAAGTTGCCGCCGCTGTGCTGGCCGCCCTTGCGGCCGGCTTCCGAAGCGCGGGCGGGGTCATGGGCGAAGTTGCCGCTGCTCTTCTGGCCGCCCTTGCGGCCGGCCTCCGCCGCCCGCTCCCGGTTGTAGGCGAAGTTCCCGGCGCCGCCCCGGTGCGGAGTCTGGCTGCTCGCCATGGTCCAAGCTCCCTTGCTGTGGGCTTACGTCATGGGAATAGGCCGCAGCGAGGCGGGGTTCCCAATGAAAAATCCTTAACTTTCAGCCGGTTCGTCAGGCCTCGCTTCGGGGCACTCGGCGCGATGTTGCGCCTGCGGCAACCAGGCGGTTTCGCTCAGGATTTCGGTTCCGATAATATACCGACGGGCTTGGTCGCGGCGGACGGAGGAGTGGAGCATGGTGGCGCGCAAGATGGTGGACGGGGCGTTCCATCCCTGTCCGATCCGGGACGTGCTGGACCGGATCGGCGATCGCTGGAGCCTGCTGGTGCTGCAGACGCTGGCGCCGGGCGTGAAGCGCTTCACCGTGGTCAAGCGCGAGATCGGCGACATCTCCCAGCGCATGCTGGCGCAGACGCTGCGCCGGCTGGAGCAGGACGGGCTGGTGTCGCGCACGGTGCACCCGACCATCCCGCCGCGCGTCGACTATGCGCTGACGCCGCTGGGCCGGTCGCTGATGGAGCCGCTGGACGGGCTGGTGCGCTGGGCCGACCAGCACCACGACAAGGTGCGCGCCGCCCGGATGGCCTATGTGCCGCCGGCGGCGGAGGCGGCCTGATAACGCTCAGGCCGCCGGCTTCTGCGCCACCTTTTCCAGCGCCGCCGCATCCAGGACCTGCAGCCGCCGTCCCTTGATCCGGAACAGCCCGTCGCGCTGCAGCCGCTTCAGCGTCCGGTTGGCATGAACCAGCGAGACGCCGAGCGCGTCGGCGATGTGCTGCTGGGTCAGCGGGAAGGGCATGCCGTCGCCCCGCACCATGTCGCGCGCCTCGGCCCGGCTGTAGAGGTCGAGGATCAGCGCCGCCACCCGCTCCAGCGCCGTGCGCTGTCCCAGCGACAGCAACTGCTCCTCCATCGCGCGCTTCTGGTCCGCGGTCAGCGCGGCAAAGCGGAAGGCGATCTCCGGCCGGTCCTCGGACAGCCCGGCGACGTCCTGGTAGGGAACGACGCAGAGCGAGACGTCGGTGACCGCCTCGACCGAGGTGACGGCGCTGTCGAAGAACTGGGCCTGGAAGCCGATCACGTCGCCCGGCAGGATGAAGGACAGGATCTGCCTGCGGCCGTCCTGCAGCGCCTTGAAGCGCATCGCCCAGCCGCTGGCCACGGTGTAGAGCGGCGGGTCGGTATCGCCCTCCGTCATGATCCGCGCGCCGGCGGGGAAGGCGACATTCTCGACCCGGCGCCGTTGGATGTAGTCGAGCAACTGGGGATCGAGGACCTTGAGCTGCGGCGCGTCGGCATCGGGCTTCACGTTCAGGTCGTGCGGGGACATGGCAGGCTCTCCACGCTGATGGACGCAATCGGGCCGTCGGCATTTGTCAGAACGTGCCGCAGCGCCGGCCCGTTCCGAGTCTTCCCTGTCCGCACTTTGTCGGCCTAGACTGGGATGGCCGACCCGATAGCGGGTCCGCATCCCTTTCGCCGCCCGGCCGTCGCCGGCGGCGCCCCGTCAGACGGAACGAGATCATGGACACCACGAGACTGGGCCGGACCGGCCTTGAAGTGTCGCGTCTTTGCCTCGGCTGCATGAGCTATGGCGATCCCCAGCGCGGCAGTCATCCCTGGTCGCTGGGTGAGGCGGAGAGCCGCCCCTTCCTGCGCAAGGCGCTGGACCTCGGCATCAATTTCTTCGACACGGCGAATGTCTACTCGGCCGGCAGCAGCGAGGAGATCGTCGGCCGGGCGCTGCTGGAATACGCCCCGCGCGACGAGATCGTGCTGGCCACCAAGGTGCATGGCCGGATGCGGCCGGGTCCGAACGGCGCCGGCCTGTCGCGCAAGGCGATCCTGAGCGAGATCGACAACAGCCTGCGCCGCCTCGGCACCGACCATGTCGACCTGTACCAGATCCATCGCTGGGACCCGGCGACGCCGATCGAGGAGACGCTGGAGGCGCTGCATGACGTGGTGAAGGCCGGCAAGGCCCGCTACATCGGCGCCTCGTCGATGCATGCGTGGCAATTCGCCAAGGCGCTGCACCTGGCCGACCGGCATGGCTGGACCCGCTTCGTCAGCATGCAGAACTACGTCAACCTCCTGTATCGCGAGGAGGAGCGGGAGATGCTGCCGCTGTGCCGGGCGGAGGGGATCGGCGTGATCCCCTGGAGCCCGCTGGCCCGCGGCCGGCTGACCCGGGACTGGGACGAGACCAGCGCGCGGTCGGAGACCGACGCGTTCGGCAAGACCCTCTACGCCGCGACCGCCGAGGCCGACCGCAAGGTGGTCGAGGCGGTGGCCGCGGTGGCGAAGGCGCGCGGCGTGCCGCGGGCCCAGGTGGCGCTGGCCTGGGTGCTGCAGCAGCCGGGGATCACCGCGCCGATCGTCGGCGCCACCAAGGTGCAGCATCTCGACGACGCCGTGGCCGCGCTGTCGCTGCAGCTGACCGCGGAGGAGATCGCGGCGCTGGAGGCGCCCTATGTGCCGCACCGGGTGGCCGGCTTCAGCTGAGCCGGCCCGGCCGCGCCGGCATCGATTGACCCCGTGGCGGCGGCGAGGCTATGTCGGGGCGGGGCGATCGGGCCCCGCCGGACTATCGGGAGCCCCCATGCTGCGTCGCCTGCCGCTCGCCCTCGCTTTGCTCGTCGCCGCCTGCGCCACCCAGCCGGTGCCGGGGCCGCGCACCGGCTATCAGCCGCAGACCACGGCGCATCTGACCGGGGCGGTCGCGGTCAACCCGATGGATTACCGTCCGCGCGGCGGGGTGGCGCCGCAGGGCAGCGTGCGCGACGTGCCGGGCTATGTCACCAACGCGCTGAAGGCCGAGCTGCGCCGCGCCGGCGCCGGGCTGAACTCGTCGCGCTGCGTGCTCGACGCCACGGTCCGCGACTTCAAGGTCGACCGGGCGGGGGCGGAGGAGCATTACGGCGTCGACATCCACTACGTCCTGGCCGTCGGCGGCAACGTCCAGTTCGACCAGGCCTTCGGCACCACCTTCACGGTGGCCCGCGGCCAGCCGGTCGACCGGGCGGTGGACGACGCCATCGCCAAGAATCTGAACTTCCTGCTGAAGGACGACTGGTTCGCCACCCTGCTGCTGCGGGAGTGCAGCGGCCGCGCGTGACAGCGGACTGAATTGCGGCCGGGCCGGAGGCCTGGCGCTTCGGACCGGCGCCGGCATCACCGGCCCCGGCTTTCGCCGCGGCGGACCTGCCGCCGGCGGCACGACCGCCGGTGGCAGGCCCGCCGGCCGGGGGCGTCCCGCCGGGCGGGAGGCCGAGGGCCCGGCACAGGCTGGCGATCAGGGCCTCGATCGGCAAGGCGGTGTCGGCGAGGTCGACGTCGATGCGCTCGTCCTCGGTCAGCTTTTCCCAGAGATCGACGGTCAGCCGGTCCCGGGTATCGGTGTCGGGGACGGCGGCGATGGCCTGGGCGACGCCCTGGGCGGCGGCGTGGCGCCGGTCGTCCTTCTCGGCCTGCCGGCTCTTCTGCCGGAGCTGGGCGTCGCGCTGCGCCTTCTCCCGCTGCTCCCGCAGCTTGATCTTCAGTGCGACGGCGCGGCGGATGCCGAGGAACAGGCTGCTGAAGCGGGTCTCCGCATCCCCGCCGCGGTCGAGATCGCCGGCCTTGAGGGCGGCGACGCCCAGGGCCTGGAAACCGGTGGCCAGCGCCTCCGCGAGCGCCATCAGCTCGGACAGCATCGCGGCCGCGTCTACGATCGGCGAAGCGGCTTCCTGCTGCTGCCGGCGCAGCCTGGCCTGGAGCGCGACGACGCGGCGGATGGCGAGGAAGAGGCTGCTGAAGCGGCCTTCGGCCTTGCCGGCACGGCCGAGATCGCCGGCCTCGAGGGCGGCGACGGCTTGAGCCTGGAAGGACCGGGCCATCTCCAAAGCGAGCCTGGTCAGCCCGGACAGCACCTCGGTCTCCCGGACGGCCTCGTCCGTGGCCGGCGAAGCGGCGTATGAAGTCTCGGCTGTGCTGGCATCGACCATCTTTGCATTAGAACAAAAAGAGAACATATGATCAAGGGGAAACTGCATCGTCGTCATCTGAAATCATCCCACCGGGAGCCGGACGAGGGCCAGCTATGGTCCCACGGCCGCCTCGCCATGACCGCCATCGGGTGAAAGGAGACGCCGTGGCCCCGTCCTGGCAGCAGCCGTCCACGCGCTCGGTGACAATTGGCCAAAGTGGATGCGAAGGCGGCACCCCTGAAGCCGAGGCCGAGACCCAGCATCTGAAGAGCGCGCCAAATTGTAATATGTTTAATAAAATTAATGCAATAATCTATGAAATCAATTGTTGATTTACGAGGTGAAGCAGGTCATCTATTTTGACTTCTGCCAGATCCCGTTATCCAGATTCGCGTAAGAGAATATATTCCTGATTTCGAATCCGTGGTGTCCTGTCATTTCATGAAGGACATATAATGTTATTAAATCGTTCCTTAGGCTTGGGCGCATCGATTTTTACTCTATCGGTTGTTGTGTTGGCCATTGTTTGCCAACCGGCTGTGGGGGACTCTGTTTCCGCGGCAGCGACCTGCTCGGCCGGCACCGGCACCGGCAAGAGCTTCGCCGGGCAGGACCTGACCAACCACAATTTCAGCGCCGATCCCGCGGGCTCGCTCGTCGGGGCCGATTTCAGCAAGGCGCAGCTGAGCGGCGCGATCTTCACCGGCCAGGATCTGACATCCGCGAAGTTCCAGGATGCGAATCTCGGCCCGGCCAAAGGACCGGTCGACTTCACCAACGCGACGCTGAAGAACACCTGCTTCGTGAACGCCACTCTCGATCAGACCGATTTCTCGTTCGGCGTGATCACATGTGCCGACTTCTCGGGCACGTCGCTGATCAACGCCACCTTCGGCCCCGTCCAGACCATCGTCGCGGATCCGTCGTGCCGCACCAAGTTCAATGGCGCGACCCTGGATGTCCACATGATCTCCAACGATCCCGGCGGCAACAGCAACTGGAGCAAGAGCGACTTCACGGCGGCCAATTTCCAGAACCTGTCGTCGGCCACGTTCAACCTGAAAGGCAAGGACATCACGGGCGCGATCCTGGCCCAGACCAATTTCACCGGCATCGACATGACCGGCGCGAACCTGACCGATGTCGACTTCTCCCGCGCCACGCTGACCAAGGCCGTGCTGGACAATGCCGCGATCAACGGCGCCAAGTTCTACAACGCCCAGGCGCAATCGCTGTCGTTGGTCTGCGCCCAGGGCTACGGCACCGCGAAGGGCAAGATCAAGCCGGACAACACACCCTGTCCGGACGCTCCGGCTTCGACCGACCAGAGCAAGGCGGCGGACTTCACCCTCGCCGCTCTCAAGAACGCCGATTTCACCGCGGCGACCATGGACCACGCGATCCTGGTCAGCGCCAACCTCACCGGCTCGGTGTTCGACAATGCCAGCCTGGTCCAGGCCGCCCTGCAATCGGATTCGGCCCATACCGGGCCGGCGATCGTCCAGTTCGCCTCGTTCCAGGGCGTGAACTTCAGCAACGCGCAGCTCTCCAATGTCGACTTCTCGGGCAGCAACCTGACGGGGGCGGTGTTCGATGCGACGACGCTGTTCGGCACATCCTTCGTCAACGCCACCCTGTCCGGTGCGAAGTTCCAGTCCTCGACCCTGCAATCCGTGAACTTCAGCGGGGCCAGGCTCCAGGCCAGCAAGTTCCGCAACGCGGTGATCCAGGCGCCGGGGTCGGGGCCCGGCTTCGGCGCGAACTTCTCCTGCGCCCAGCTCGGCGGCGCGGATTTCACCTCGGCCACGATCTCGGCCACCAATTTCTCCAATGCGGTGATGCCGGCCGAGCGCGACTGCTGCCCGGCCACCAACACCAGCGCTGCCTGGTGCGGGATCGTCGACGCAACCCAGCAGCCCTATGGCCCGGTCACGTTCCCGGTGCTGAACGCGATCGCCACCTGCCCGAACGGCGCCACGGCGGAATGCACCGGCCCGCAATGGCAGCTGTCGCCGAACTGGCAGACCAGCAGCTGCAACGTGAACGGCCTGCCCCAGCAGATGTGGTCGCGCCCGAACTGCGGCGGCCAGCCGGGCCAGATCGTCGTGTTCAAGGACCCGAACCTGAAGTCCTGCATCCTCGCGACCCTGCCGGGCCAGACCGAGGTGCTGCTGGCGACGGCGCAGCAGATCATGCAGGTGAACTGTCCCGGACGGGGCATCGTCGATCTCACCGGCCTGGAGACCTTCATCTCGCTGACCAAGCTGGACCTGTCGTCAAATGCGCTGCCGATCTTCACGCTGTCCTTCACGGCCGGCGGCAAGCCGGCGAAGTCTCAGCTGCGGACGCTGTCGCTCGACAACAACGCGCTGACGACGCTCGACGTCACCGGGCATCCGGCCCTGGTCTCGCTGACCGTGTCCAACAACAAGCTCGCATCGATCGCGCTCAACGCGAACACCTACCTGGTGATCCTGGACGCGTCGCATAATCAGCTGGCCTCGTTCGATCTGCCGATCCAGACGACGCTCGCCTATGCGGATCTGTCCTACAATCTTCTGACCGATGTGCTGGACCAGTACAGCCAGGATCTCGGGCAGCTGGTCAGCCTCTCCTATCTCGATCTCTCGCATAACAATCTGTCGACGATCGGCCCGATCACGGCGATCGCCTACGGCCCGGCCAACGATGCCGGCGCGCTGCAGGCCCTGTTCCTGGCCTGCAATCCGAAATTCCACTGCGGCGATCTCGGTGTCTACAACGGCACGAAATATCCGGCGGCCTCGACGAGCCAGTGCTCGGCCTATGACGCCGTCAACGGCCAATGGACGCCGCTGACCAACCCGACCTGTCCTCCCGGCTGAGGCCGCCGACGGGCCAAATCGTCAATCAAATGAACAAGCAAACGGAGGCGACCATGTCCCAGGCCAGCGGCAGAACGCTCAACACCCTGTTCCATGCAGATCTGTCGGACGCGCATCCGGGCGAGGACTACTGGGTCTCCGTGGCGGGCCAGCGCATCCCGCTGGTGCCGCACACGCCGGAGTCGCTGGCGGCCGCCCATGCCGCGGCGCCGCATCTGAAGGCCGGGCGCCAGAACAGCACCCTGACGCACTACACCGGCACCCCGGTGGCGATGCCGGTCCATTCGGTGATCCGCGTGCATCTGCGCCATACGCAGCGAACCTTCAGCAACCCCGCATGCGACACCGGCATCGGCCTCTCCGGCCTGTACATCCCGCCCGCCGATCATCAGCTGGCGGCGATGGCGGAGGATGATGTCTTCCATGCCCATCCGATCGACTACACCTCGACGGCGCAGAACTTCCTGTTCCACCACCCGGACCTGATCAACAAGGACAAGGTTCTGACGAATACCATCGTCGACACCTACATGGTCGGCGACAAGGTCATCGCCGCCGCCATCAACAAGCTGGCCCTGCAGATGCGGGCGATGGGCCCGCCGACCGAGAAGGGCGGCTGGGCCAAGCTGGTTCCGTTCCAGACCAACAACCCGGATCCGCATTTCAAGGGCGTGTTCGACGGCAAGACCTACTACACCCAGCAGGTCAGCCAGGAGACCCAGACGGCGGCGCTGCCCGCGCTGTCGCCGCTCCTGGTCAGGATGCAGAACGACGCCACCTTCCGCGACAAGAAATGGTTCGCCACGCCGGGTGCGAGCGTCGTGCCGTCGGCGCCGCCCGCCCCCCACATGCTGGCGGCGGGGGAAGGCGACAACTGGAATGTGGCGATCGCCAATACCGGCGCGGTCAGCGGGCTGACGACCACGGTCAAGGTGCTGGATGCGGGCAAACGGCAGATTTCGATCAGCCTGGCGAATTCCTACATCCGCTACCTCGGCGCCTATATCCGGTTCTACGACGCCGACGGAAATCCGATCAAGGTTCCGGACTGGAAGCCCGATGACGCCGGGATCATCCACGACGTCGTCACCGCCGCCGGGCTGCAATATGACGACATCCGGTTCCTCGGCATGCTGTCGCCGAAGAACAATGTCTTCGCCATCCCGATCCCGCCCGACGGAGAGCTTTCGGTGCAGGCGACGTTTCCCGCCAACGCCGTCAGCGCCAGCGTGTACGGCTCGGGCCTCGGCACCGGCGCCAATCCGTGGCCGTTGACGCCCGCTCTGGGCGGCACCCTGACCGGCGTCTTCAATCTCGGTGTTCCCGCCTTCATGCTCGGGTTCGGCGCGGCGGCCCAGACCTACAAGCCGCTCTACGACATCATCCAGGAGCTGGCCGGGAACAAGGGCCTCATCGCCCTGGTGGCCACCGGTTTCAGCGGCTACCTGATCGGCTCCTCCGTATCGCAGCAGCACATGAACTGGAGCAGCTTCACCACGGCGGTGAAGTTCCTCTTCGACAAGGCGGTGACCAAGGCGCTGGTGTGGGTCGAGGGCACGTTGGCGGCCGAGGAGGTCGCGGAGCAGATCCCCTTCGCCGGCTGGATCATGCTGTCGATCAACATCGCGACCGGCATCGCGCAGATGGCCCAGACCATCGTCGAGGTCGCGACCTCCGACTGGAACATCGAGAACAGGGTCGCGACGACGATCACCACCGCCGTCACGGTCCATCCCGACCCGCGCTCGAAGGCCTTCCCGACCGGGCAGTCGGGCGAGGCGCGAAGCCTGGTGGTCAAGATGATCTACCAGGACCAGGCCCGCCCGACGGTGCAGCAGACGATCGCGATTCCCGAGGGATCGACCGACACCAGCTTCACCGCCAGCTTCGCCAACAACACGCTCGGCGGCGAGGTCAAGTTCGAGGCCGACTACTTCGCCGGCACCTGGCTGGCCGGCAAGGCGACGACCGGCCTCGTGCCCAATGACGCGCCGCACACCAGCGCGGTGACGATGTATCTGATCGAGTACCCGCGGCCGCTGGACGAGAAGTCGATCTACTCTCACGCCCGGATCCTGACGTTCAACAACGAGGTGTATGGCTGGACCGACACGGCGAAAGCGCCGGTCGCCACGATCGCCAGCCGGAACGCCAGCCCCACCGGCAATGCGCTGGGGAACTGGACCGGGCTGGCGCTCAGCCAGCGCACGGGCCAGCTCGGCTCGTCCTGGCAGGCGGCCGGGATGGGCATCGCGGATTGCGTCACCGGCAGCACGGGGCAGCTCTATGCCTTCATGAGCTTCGGCATTCCCGGCACGTCGACGGCCGTGGTCAAGTTCCCCAGCTGCGGCTTCACCGGCCAGTCCCGGCTGATCTACGACCCGTATCCGCCGAAGTTCAAGCAGCTGGCGGACGGCAACTGGGCGATCGACCCGAAGACCGGCCTGCCGATCCCGGATCCCGATGATGCGACGCTCGGCAACTACTATGTCGACCCGCGCTCGGCCCTGCTGCCCTACGACCAGGGCGGCGGGTATCATCTGCGGCAGGTCACCCTGGGCGATTCGACGCCGTTCAACATGGGCACCGGCCAGAAGAGCTTCGGCCGTTTCGCCTATTTCCCGGACTCGGTCTGCCTGCACCCGTCCGGCCTCATCATCGGTGTCAGCGCGACCTACCAGAAGCTGCAGATCGTGACGCTCAACAAGCGGGGCGGGCTGGCCGATGCCGACGTTCCGCTCGGCGCCATCGGCTCCGGCCCGGCCCTCGACAAGACCCGGCCGGGGCTGATGTTCTTTCCGGTGGCGGTGGCCTGTGCCTATGACGGCACCATCATCGTGCTGGAGGACACCAAGTCGTCGACCGGCACCACGGCCACGGTGATCGCCCGTCTGTCCGCCTATGACCTGCAGATGAATCCCGTCAACCGCTTCGTCGACAGCGACGGCAACCCCAGCCCGTGGCTGTATCTGGCGAACGCGACCGACAACTACTACCTCGACATGTCCGTCGTCGGCGACGAGAAGATGACTTACATCTACGTGCTTTACTACACCGGGTCCGGAGCCAGCCCGGCGGACTACAACATGGCGATCTACACCTATGGGCTGGCGCCGCCCAAGAGCAATCCGTTGGTCACCACCAACGCGATCGCGGCTGCCAGGCTGGCGGTCGACATGTGGCATTCCGCCTACACGCTGAACTTCGCCATGGTGACGGATGCGAACGGGCAGCCGGCCGGTCCGATGACCGGGACGACAGGACCCGCCGGCCGGACGGCGCCGTCGGTCAGCATGTGGCTGCCGCCGACGCCCGGCCACTGAGCGGTCGACGGTGCATCGTTCACGGAGGCGTTCGTGAGAGCCAGCCACGCCCTTGCAGCCAGCTTGGCGCTGCTGTTCGTGTCGTCCGGGAGCCCGGCGCAGATGACGCCCGCGCCGGTGCCCTCCGGCGCGCAATCGGCGCCCGCCGCCATAGCGATCATGGGCGCCTCCGGCCCGATATCCTGCCCCTATTGCGACCTGCGGGGCCGGAACCTTGCGGGGCTGGACCTGACCGGCGCCAACCTGACCGGCAGCGACCTGCAGGGGGTCAATCTCGCCGGCGCCAGGCTCGACGGGGCCGTGCTGGCGGGCGCCGATCTCTCGGGTGCGGATCTGTCGGGGGCGCATCTGGCCCCCACGGCCAAAGGGCCGGCCGACCTGTCGCATGCGAACCTGGCGGGGGCCAACCTGCGCAAGGCCGTGCTGACCGGCGCACACCTGCCTTTCGCCGGGCTGGAGGGCGCCGACTTCAGCGAAGCCGACCTGACCGGCGCCGTACTGGGCCCCGCCCCGGCGCTCGGCACGAGGAACGGGCGTCCGACATCGTTCCGGGGCGCGCGCCTGGACCGTCGCGCCGGCCTGGAGGCGGCGGCGGACCTGTCGGGCGTGATCTGGAACGACCCCAGGCCCGGCGTCCTGACGCCAGGCCCTGGCGGGGTCACCTGCGGCGCCTCCAACCTCTCGGGCGTGACCAATCCGGTCTTCGTCTCGCCCCAGGGGACCGATGGCGCCAGCTGCGGCGCAAGCCCGGCGGCGGCGTGCAAGACCTTCGCCCAGGCCCTGTCGCGCTGCACCCCGGCCGGCTGCGACGTGCTGGCGATGTTCGGCGCCTATGATCTGCCCGCGACCCTGACGTTCAACGGCCAGACCACGCCGGCCGGGGCGCGGCTGTATGGAGGCTGCGTCGCCGCCGCGCAGGCCGAGGCCGGGCTGAGCTCGCAGATCTCGGCGCCGCCCGGCGGGGCGCCGGCGGTGAGCGTCGCCGGCGCCATCCCGGTGGTGCTGGAGAACTTCAAGATCCTCGGTTCGGCCGCGGCGGGGACCAACAGCTCGCCCTCGGTGGCCGTGCAGATCGCGCAGGCGCCGAACGTCACCCTGACCAACAGCCTGGTGGTCGGGGGCAAGGGTGGAACGGGAGGCACCGGCCCCGTGATCGCCGCCGGGGCCCAGGGCGGCGCGGCGTCGGTCCAGACTGCCGGCACCAACCAGAGCTGCCCCCGCTCGAATGGCGGCGGCGGCGCGAACGGAATGGACGATGTCGGGTCCTACTCCGAATGCGTGTGGAGCTGCGGCGACACGGGTTGCACCGGCGGTTCCGGCTCGCCCGGCAGCGGGTCGAACTGGGCCACGGGCGGCGGCCCGGGGACTCCGTTCGCGACGTTCTGCCCGCCCATGACGCCGAATGACGGCGGTGGCGCCGCCGGCGGGCAGAATGGCGGCTGCGGCACCGGCGGCACCGCGTCGACGAATCTCGTCGGCGCCTTCAACGGCACGAGCTGGGGGCCGGGCACGGGCGGAACCGGATCGGCCGGTGGAAACGCCGGCGGCGGTGGCGGCGGCGGAGCGGGCGGAGCCTATTGCGGCGTCTGCTTCCTCGTCCGGTTCCGCTACAGCGGGTCCGCCGGGGGCGGCGGCGGCGCCGGCGGCTGCGGCGGCCAACCGGCGCCGGGCGGGCAGCAGGGCGGCGCCTCCTTCGGGATCGTCGCCGCGGCAGGATCGGTGCTGACCCTCAACCAGACCCGCGTGGTCGCCGGCCGTGGCGGCGATGGCGGCGGCGGCGGCACCGGGGGCAAGGGCGGCGCGGCCGGGGCCCATGCCGGCGGTTCCGGGACCAGCGGCTATGGCTATCACGGCGGCAAGGGCGGTGACGGCGGCGACGGCGGGGTCGGCGGCGGCGGCGGCGGCGGTGCCGGCGGTAACGGCGGCCCGTCCGCGGCGGTGGCGCTGGTCGGCGGCGCGAAGATCGGCGGAACCGGGCCCGTCTACTATGTCGGCAGCTCGGGCAATTTCGGCGGCGGCGGCGCGGGCGGAACCAGCCCGGTCTGCCAGACGGGGCCGGTCGGGGCGCCGGGCGTGCTCGGGACGGCAGCCGAGACCCTGACCTATCCGTAGCGTGCTCCTGTCGGTCCGGTGGCGGCTATACCAGCGATCGGAACAGGTCGCGATACGCCTCGATCGCGAGGTCGGGCAGCCGAGCGGCCTCGGCGATCGGGATCCAGCGGATCTCGCTGTGCTCGTCGCCCAGCATCCGCGGCTCGCCGCCGATCCAGCCGGTGACGACGAAGATGTGGTACGAGGCCTCGCCGTTCCGGGATGGATCAGGGTCCGGCAGAGTCGCGACCAGACGGTGGCGGACGGGCGTGACCGCGACTTCCTCCTGCACCTCCCGGACCAGCGCCTGTTCCGGCGTCTCCCCGGCCTCGACATGACCGCCCAGCACGTCCCAGCAATCCGGATAGAACCGGCGCTGCGGCGTCCGGCGGCCCAGCAGGATGTGGCCGTCGCGCAGCAGGATGGCGCAGGCGATGTGCTTCATCAGCTCACCTCGAACATTGCCGACGGCGGAGTGTTGACATCGCGGTGATCGCCGTCGCGCTATGGCCTGTCTAGCATAGGCAACGAACGAGGAGCTTTGCCCACCGTGCCGACCGAAGCCGATCTGCCCGACATCCTCGTCGTCACCGGCATCATGGCGGCGGGCAAGTCGACCGTGGCCCAGGCGCTGGCCGAAAGGCTGCCGCGGGCGGTGCATCTGCGCGGCGATCTGTTCCGGCGCATGATCGTCTCCGGGCGGGTCGAGGTGACGCCCGACCTGCCGGCCGAGGCGATGCGCCAGCTCGACCTCCGTCACGAGCTGGCGGCGACGGTGGCCGGCCGCTACGCCGAGGCCGGCTTCACCGTGATCTGGCAGGACGTGATCCTCGGGCCGACCCTGGCGCGGGTCGCCGGGCTGCTGCGCGGCCGGTCCTTCGGCATCGTCGTGCTGTGCCCGTCGCCCGAGGCCGTGGCCGCGCGCGAGGCGGGGCGCGCCAAGACGGGATACGGCGCCTGGACTCCCGCCGATCTGGACCGCGGCCTGCGCGCCGACACGCCGCAGCTCGGGCTGTGGCTCGACAGCTCGGCGCTGTTGGTCGGCGAGACCGTCGATGCCATCCTGGAGCGCGTCGCCGAGACCCGGAGGGGGCTGTCGTGACGGGCGCGGAGCGGCTGGCCGCGGCGGTGCAGGCGCTGCTGGCCGGATTCGACCAGCCGGAGCTGGCCTCGTTCCTGGACGAATGGCCGGTGCCGGATGCTGCGCGGCGCGCGGACGAGCCCAGATCTCTGCCGGTGCTGCGCTGGCTTGACCGGCTGCCGCCGCTTGCCGTCGCGGACACCCGTGCGCTGGTCGAAGGCGTCGTCGGGGCGGCAGCCGCTCTCGCCTGGGGCCAGACCTATGCGGCGGGCGATCTGGGCGAGCGCTTCCTCGAGCGCTACGGCTGGAGCGAGCTGATCGGCCTGCGCGGCCCGATCGCCAGCGATCGCCTGGCCTGCGGCGTCCTGCTGCTGGGGCCCGAGATCGAGTATCCGCCGCACAGCCATGCGGCCGAGGAGGTCTATGTCCCGCTGGCCGGCACCGCCGAATGGCTGCGCGGCGGGGAGGGGTGGCGACAGCGCCGGCCCGGCGAGCTGATCCACCACCCCTCCGGCATCGCCCATGCGATGCGCACGGGCGAGCAGCCGCTGCTGGCGCTGTATCTCTGGCGTGGCGGCGACCTGGCGCAGAAATCCAGGCTGCTTGGTGGAGGGTCGGTTGGCCATGCATGAACGCTTCCTCGCCCAGGCGATCGAGCTGGCGCGGCGCAATGTCGAGGAGCAGGGCGGCCGGCCTTTCGGCGCGGTGCTGGTGCGCGACGGCGCGGTGATCGCCACCGGTGTCAACCAGATGGGCACCACCGGCGACCCGACGGCGCATGCCGAGCTGCAGGCGATCCGGGCGGCGAGCCATGCCCTCGGCGCGCTGCGACTCGACGGCTGCACCGTCTATGCCAGCGGCCATCCCTGCCCGATGTGCCTGGCCGCCATGACCATGACCGGCGTCACCGAGGTGTACTATGCCCATTCCAACGAGGAGGGAGCGCCCTACGGCCTGTCCACCGCCGGAGTCTATGCCGAGCTGGCCAGGCCGCCGGCCGAGCAGGCGATGATCATCCGCCACCTGCCGGTGCGGCTGGACGGGCTAGACCTCTACGCGCTGTGGCGCGACCGGCTCAGGGCGATCGCACCCGGGTCATGACGATGTCGACGGTCCCGCCGCCGCCCTGGGTCAGCACCGGGTGGCGGGTATCGGTGACGAACAGTTGCTTGCCGCTGCGCTCGACCCGGGCCGAGACGGCGTAGCTGTGGCGCTGGTCGATCTGCGCCGGGTCGTAGGTCAGGGTGAAGGCGGCCGGCACGCGGACCGGGGAGATGCGCTGTTCGGCCACCACCGTCGACGGCGCGTCCGCCAGCGAGACGTCGAGCAGCTGCACGATCAGCTCCGCATCCGCCGGCAGGGCGATCCGTTCGCGATAGGTTGCGGTGCCGGTGACCTCGGCGCTGGCGACGGCTGCGGGCGTCGGCGCGGCGGTCTCTCCGGTCGGGCTGCAGGCGGCGAGAAGGAGTGCGGCCATCGCGGCGGTCGCTGGCAGGAACAGGTGGTTCATCGGCGATCTCTCGACCCGGGTGCTGCTGTGCATCACGACAACGTTCGATGGAGCGATCCGTTGCGCTTTCGTGAATCAGGAGCTGACCACGAATCTCAATGAGCGCTTACTATAATTGCGGATAATTTTCTTTGCATTGTCCGGATCCAAGCATGGGGGTATGGATGGCGTCTCATACTAAGACGATTGACCTAGGGGAGATTTGGCATGACCTCGATTGTAGGAACCGGCGGCAACGACTTCATTCACGTGCCCGGCCAGGGCGGCACCGCTCCCGGCTTCAACGACATGCCGGTCGCGACGGACACCGGTGACACCATTGACGGCGCCGCGGGCAACGACCGCATTCTCGCCGGCGCCGGCGCGGACACCATTGCCGGCGGGCTCGGGGACGACTTCGTCGAAGGTGGTGCCGGGGACGATCTGCTGCTGGGAGGTTCCGGCGGCGACTCGCTGGCCGGCGGTGCGGGCATCGACACCGTCAGCTACGCGGCCAGCGCGGCGGCCGTGGCCATCGTCGTCGGCGAAGGCTCCGGAAGCGGCGGCGATGCCGAGGGCGACACCATTGCGAAATCCGTCGAGACGCTGATTGGCTCGGCATTCGCCGATACCCTCCAGATCAGCGACAGCATACCGGGCCCGGTGACCATCTTCACCCTGGAAGGCGGCGACGGCAACGACACCCTGATCGTACAGAACGGTGGCATCTTTTCGTCGACGCCACACAGCTATCTCCTCAAAGGCGGTGCCGGAGACGACACGCTGATCGGTGGCTACGGCCAGCAGACCTTCATTGGAGGGGCAGGAGCGGACACGATCGTCGGCTCGCCCACCGGCTCGGCCATCGGGAGCAACAACACCGTCTCTTACGCCGACAGCCAGGCGGGTATTCGCATCAATCTGAGCGGCGGCGCGAACGGTGGTGCACCCGGTGTCGGTGGCGACGCCCAAGGCGACATCCTGGTCCGTGTCGGAAACGCGATCGGCAGCGCCTTCGACGATGTCCTGACCGGAAACGACGGCGCCAATCGTCTTCAGGGCGGTGACGGCAATGACATCCTTCAGGGGCGCAGCGGCGACCCCAGTTCGTTCACCAATGGCGATCTCCTCGACGGCGGAAACGGGTTCGATACGTCCGACTATGGCGACAGCACTGCGGCCGTCCATGTCGACCTGGTCCAAGGCAAGGGAACAGGAGGGACCGCCCAGGGAGACGCATACATCTCGATCGAAGGCATCAGCGGCAGCGCTTTTGATGATGTGGTGATCGGCGACAACGCCGCGAACACTTTCTGGGGCCTCACCGGCAACGACAGCCTGTCGGGAGGAGGCGGCAGCGATTCCCTCCGGGGCGGCGCGGGCGATGACCTGCTGGAAGGTGGGGCCGGCGCGGATCGCTTCGATGGCGGCGACGGGATCGACACCGTCACCTATATCCATTCGGCCTTGGGCGTGACGGTCGACATGGGCGCGAACAGCGGGCGGATCGGCGACGCGCAGGGCGATACCTTCGCCGGCGTCGAGAATCTTGTCGGATCGGTCCGAGGCGATACGCTTGCCGGCAACAGCGGCGCCAATATGCTCTCCGGCGAGGACAGCAACGACCGGCTGACCGGAGCCGGCGGAGCGGATGTGCTCAACGGCGGCCTCGGTGGGGATTTCTTCACCTACCGCGCCGCCGGCGACAGCACCGTCGCCGTGGCGGGCCGTGACACGATCCAGGACTTCAACAGCCTGGAAAACGACAAGATCGATCTCAGCCAGATCGATGCGGATGGCAATGCCGGCAACGGGAACGGTGCCTTCACCTTCATCGAAACGGCAGCGTTCACCGGGGTGGCAGGGCAGGTGCGCTTCGAGGCTGCGGGCGACGACCTGCTGGTCCAGGCCGACACGAATGGCGACAAGGTTGCCGAGTTCGCCATCCTGGTTCAGGGGGCCGTTACCCTGACCGCGGCCGACTTCGTGCTGTGACCGGGCGGGCGCCGGTTCCTGCAGGGATCGGCGCCCGGGCCCCGGGTCAGTCGCGGAAGTTCAGATACTGCAGCGGCTGCTCGATCTTCAGGCCGCGGACGACGGCGATGGTGGCCTGCAGGTCGTCGATCTTCTTGCCGGTGACGCGCAGCTCGTCGCCCTGGATCGCGGCCTGCACCTTCTGCTTGCTGTCCTTGATCGCCTTGATGATGGTCTTGGCCAGGTCGCGGTCGATGCCCTGCTTCACCACCACCTCCTGCCGGACCATGTTGCCGGAGGCCTTCTCCACCGTCTTGAAGTCGAGCGCGCCGGCATCGAGCTTGCGCCGGGCGAAATAGCCGCGCAGCAGCTCGTGCATCTGCTTCAGCTTCAGGTCGTCGTCGGCCAGGATCGTCAGCGTATTCTCTTTGCGTTCAAGCGTGCATTTCGACCCCTTGAAGTCGAAGCGCTGCGCCACCTCGCGGGTGACGCCGCCGATGGCGTTGTCGACCTCGGTGAGGTCGGTCTTGGAGACGATGTCGAAGGACGGCATGACCATTCGCGGATCTGCGGAACCAGATCGGAGAGTCTAGCCGATTCCGCGGCGAATGGGAGCCTCCACGGCGGGGACGGGGCGGTTGGCCGCCGCCGGCGCGCCGAAGGGCGCCAGCGTCGCGCCATACCGCCGCAGCGCTGCCGGGAAATCCGGCCCGGCGAAATAGCGATATTCCACCGCGCGCATCCCGGTGACCGGGTCGAGCGCGGCGAGCCGGGCATCGACCAGGCCGGGATGGCACATGATCACCGCCCGGTCCGACGCGGTCTCGAGCCAACGTTCGAACAGCACGCCGTAGCCGCGGTCGACGAAATCGTAGACGCCGCAGAAGCTGTCGTTCCGCCGCCCGGCCACGTCGGCAAGCACCGCATCCGAGCGCAGGCTGAGCGCTTGCAGAGCGAGGGATTTCACGGCGAAGGGGCGGCGCAGGATCCGCCGCGGCCGGTCGCCGCAGCGCCGGATCCAGCGCGGGCGGATGCCGGCCGAGCGCAGCGTCAGCGCCAGGGTTTCCGCGACACCCGGCAGCAGATGGACATGCTGATGCCCGTCGATGAAGTCCGGGTCCCGGCCGAAGGCGGCGACGAAGGCGGCATGCTGCGCCTCGATCTCGGCCGACAGGGCGCCCGGCGGCAACCGGCGGGCGAGGATCAGCCGGACCAGGGCGGCGAGGCCGGGGAACCGGCTCCAGCCGGCAGCGACGCGCAGCTGCGGCGACAGCGGGGCGAAGGGCCCGGTGAGGCAGAGATGCAGGCCGATCTCGGCCGGCCCGGCGGCGGGCAGGTCGCGCAGCAGCCGGGCCGCCTCGGGCCAGAACGCCCCGACGGTCAGGCAGCTGGTGCCGGACAGGCGGCCCTCGGCCAGCAGCTGGCGGATCGCCAGCGACACACCGGGGGCGAGGCCGTAATCATCGGCGACCAGCGTGATATGCCTCAAGGACATGGCTCATTTCTTCCACACGGTCGCGCCGCATGTGCTCGGCGACGACATAGAGGGGGCGGTCCTTCACCTCGTCGAGGATCTGGCCGAGATACTCGCCGAGGATGCCGAGATTGATCAGCAGCACGCCGCCGATCAGCACCAGGATGGCGATCACGCCGGGCACGCCGGGCAGGGCCACGCCTTCGGCCAGGCAGACGACCGTGATCCACAGCCCGTAGGCGAAGGCGGTGAAGGCCATGGCGAAGCCGAGCAGCGTCGAGATCCGGAGCGGCATGCGGCTGAACGAGGTGACGCCGTTGAGCGACAGCAGCAGCAGCTTCCAGAACGACCATTTCGTGACGCCGCCGATCCGCTCCGCCGGCTGGTAGTCGATCCGGCGCTGCTGGAAGCCGACCCAGACCGACAGGCCCTTGAAGAACCGGCCGCGCTCGCGCATGCCGCGCAGCGCCTCCGCCGCCCGGGCCGACAGCAGGCGGAAATCGGCCGCGTCCGGCGTGATGCGGAAGGTGTTGCCGGCATTCATCAGCCCGTAGAAGGACTTGACCAGCAGGCGGTAGACCGGCCCGGCCTCGCGCCGGCGGCGCACGGCGTAGACGATGTCGTCGCCGTCGACCAGCCAGTGGCGGACGAAGGCGTCGATCAGCTCCGGCGGGTGCTGGCCGTCCGAATCCATGAACACCACCGCGTCGCCCATGGCGGCATCGAGGCCGGCGGTCAGCGCCGCCTCCTTGCCGAAGTTGCGGCTGAGGCGGATCAGCTCGACCCGCACCCGGCCCTCCGGCAGGGCGGCGACGATCCCGGCGCTGCCGTCGCGGCTGCCGTCGTCGACATAGATCGCCTCGACCGCCAGGCCGTGCGCCTCGTCGAGCCGGGCAGCCAGGGCCTCGAGCTGCCGGTGCAGCGCCGCCACCGAATCCACCTCGTTGTACAGCGGCACGACGATCGACAGGCGGCGCGGGGTGGTGCGGAGGGTGTGGTTCATCATGGCCCTCATGAGCCGGGGCAGGTGACGGCAGGGGTGGGTCGGCCGGGAAGCACGGCGAGCCAGACGGTGCGGCTTGCGAGCGGTGTGCCGAGTGCCGTCCGTGCCGGCCAGGCATAGGCGGTGACGTCCCGCGGGCAGAGGCCGGCGATGGGGCGGCCCGGGACGGGTTCGCGCCGGGAGGCATAGATGGCGCCGCCGTGTACGACGCTGTCCGGGTCGACCCAGGGCGACAGCGCCGGGTCCGCATCCTCGAACACCTGCGGCCGCGCGGTGCCGTAGAGGGAGATGGTCCCGGCCTCGGGGATGGTGCCGATCACGGTCTCCGGCGCGCCGGGCTGGCTGGTCCGCCACAGCGATTCGGCCGCAGCGGACAGGGCCGTGCCATCGAGATTCATGATGTTCGGCGTGCCGGACAGGCCGGGCTTGACCAGCATCAGCGCTACGAAGCCGATCATGAAGGCTGGCGCCAGGGTGAGGGCAGCGGTGCGGAAGCGCGATCCCGACAGGCCCGAGGCCAGCGCCGGCAGGAGCAGCGCCAGGAGCGGCGGCGCTGCCAGCACGAAGCTCATGCCCCACATCGTCCGGATCCGGATGCCGGTGGCGGCGGAGGCCAGGGCGAGGACGCCGATCGGGACCAGGTAGACGAAGGCGAGATACAGCCCGGCCGGGGAGCGGAGCCGCTGCCGGGCGAGGTGGAGGAGGGCGTCGATCCGCTCCCGCCCCAGCGGGCTGAGCCCGATCGCCGCCGCCAGCAGCATCGGCGCGATGGCGAAGGCCTGGTCGCCGAGGAAGGCGACGGGACCGATCAGATGCCCCGCCGGGCCGGTCAGGGTGCCGTCGCTGCGCTCGGCCAGATAGCTCAGCGTGGTGAAATCGTTCTGCGCCAGCCACAGCAGATGCGGCGCGATCACCAACAGGCAGGCCGCCAGCCCGAGATACAGGCCGGGCCGGGCGAAATGCCGCCGGCCTGCGGGTGACAGCAGCAGATAGGCCAGCAGCGTCGCCAGCAGCACGCCGATCGAATACTTCGCCAGCAGGCCCAGCCCGGCGGCGAGGCCGGTCAGGACCCACCAGATTGCGCGGTCGCGAGTGACGGCCCGCCAGAACAGCGCCATGGTCCAGGCCCAGAAGGCGAACTGCACGGTGTTCGGGTTGAAGCGCGGCGCGGCATAGGTGGTGTAGTGCGTCAGGGCCAGCAGCACCACCGCGACCAGCGCGGCCCGGCGCCCGGCGATGTCGCGCGTCAGCAGCCAGATGCCGGCGAAGGCGGCGGCGATGAAGGCCTGGCTCAGCGCATAATAGGCCCAGTTGGCGCTGCCGAACACGGCGTGCACGAGCTCGGAGGACCAGGCGGCCAGCGGCGGGTGCTTGTGGTAGCCCCAGAGCCAGTGCTGCCCCCAATAGAGTCCTTCGAGCGTGTCGGGATGCAGGTTGCCGGCCAGCCAGGCCGGCAGCAGGCTCCAGGCCAGGAAGCCGGCGCCGAGGAAGGCAGGGACCCAGAGGGGCTGGATATCATGGGTGGCCGGGAGGACCGCTCCGGCCGACGCCGGGCCGGGACGTTGCGTCCCCAGCGCGGTCGGGGACTCGGTAACGGATTGGACCGCCTCGGTGCTCACGATGTCGTCGCTGCTCAATGGGAACGCTTGGTCTCAGTCCCGGCCGATGGCGGTCGGGAGTGCGTCGCCATTAGAAATAATGTCTCTTCCGAGGTTCCGGTATTTACAGTTTCGTATAGATTTTCGATACGTTGTTTGCTTATCGGCGTGAGGTTTTGCCGAAGTTAAAGTATTGTGGAGAGAAATTAATAATTCGGTTCTGTCTGAGTAGATTGATGAAAAGCTGCGAACTGTTTGTGTGGAAGGAAAGCGCTTCTGCGTGCCAGCCTACAAAAGACAAAGGCCCGCCGGCAATTGCGGCGGGCCTTGCTGGAGCGGGAGCGGGACGCGTTGGGTCAGTCGGCGCGTTCGGCGACCTGGGTGTTCGGCGCGTAGATGAAGCCGTAGGTCGGATAGACGGAGGTGCCCATCTGGCCGGTCGGCTGATGCCAGAAGCGGGTCTGGCTCCAGTCGTTCTTGGCCGACACATCGATCACCCGGGCTGGCTCGTTCACCCGGCCGCGCGGTGCCCAGTTGGCCTGGTCGACGATGATCTCGCGGGAGCTGACCACCCGGCGCACCACCGCGACATGGCCGCGCCGCATCGAGCCGTAACGCTTCAGCACGATCACCGAGCCGGCGACCGGCATGCGGCCGCGGTTGTAGCGGCCGGCGGCGGCGTCCCACCAGCGCCAGGCGTCGCCGGAGATCTCGAAGCCGGTCAGCTCGCGAGCGAAGGGAACGCAGGACCAGCGGCGATGTTGGGCCTTGAGCGTCGAGACGCGCTGGATCTGCCGCTGCTCGGTGACGTTGCGGGCCGTCAGCTGGGTGCGCGGAATCGGCGCATCGATCGCAGCGGGGGCCTGGGGGCGAGTTCGGGGCGCCGGGGCGGCGGCCGTCTTCCGCTCGGGGCTCTGTGCCGGGCTGGCCGTCTGATCCGTCGCCGCCTGGTTGGTGGTCGCGGCGTTGCGGACCGCGCCTTCGACCTGATCGCTGGGCTGGCCGGCGGCCGCGGCAGCCGCGGCATTCAGATCGCGGGTGCTGCGCGACGCGGCATGTGCAGTTTCGCTGAGAAGAGCGACGCTGCAGACCAGCGTTAACAGACTTGCAGTGAGGACACTGAATGGGCGCTTGGCCCGAGTTTGCGTTCTGATTCTGAGGTCATAGTCAGTGTCGCGGGTCATCACTGGCCCGTCCCCCCTGCGCTGTTTCAACCGGACTGCACTCGCTCCCTTGGCGCTCCAAACGGATGCAGCGCCTTTCCGTCCGGCTCGTCCGGTGACCCCAGTCACCGCCCCCTCACCGGCAAGGATGTCTAGTAACATTCTGAAATATTCCCTGCCAAGCGAAAATGACACGTTTTCGCCCGATTCCTGCCCGCTTTGGAACGCCAGTACAAAAGCGACGCCGGTTCATGTATTGCAGGCGGACGTAAAAAAATTATTCGACTTTTGTGCAGTGCATAGGTTGCTTCCATTGCCTATTCGTCCGGCGGTCAACACGATGCTGGAAAGTCGAGGGGTTCAATTGATTGGTAAGACTATTTAAGGGTAGGGAAGCGAAGCGGCTGCTAACACCTTCATTGTCCGACAAAAGTGGGGGATGTTCCGGTTTCGGACCTTGCGGCGAAGCGGCGAGCTCCGCGTCCGGCGCATAGCAGAGTATCGGGTGCCCTGGCCGCCTTCCGCCGGGCGCGCTACAACCTCCCTTCGAGATCTGACGGCCGGATGCGCCGCGAAGAGGGAGATCGGAACCGATGCAACTCACCGACTCGAAGCTTTTCCGCCAGCAATGCTACATCGATGGCCGCTGGGTGGACGCCGATGACGGGCGGGTGATCGAGGTGACCAACCCGGCCGGCGGCGCCAGGCTGGGCAGCGTGCCGCGCGCCGGTACCGCCGAGACCCGCCGCGCCATCGCCGCCGCCGACAAGGCCTGGCCGGCCTGGCGCGCCAAGACGGCGCAGGAGCGGTTCACCATCCTGCGGCGCTGGTTCGAGCTGATGCTGGCGAATCAGGAGGACCTGGCGAAGCTGATGACGGCGGAGCAGGGCAAGCCGCTGGCCGAGAGCCGCGGCGAGATCGCCTATGCCGCCAGCTTCGTCGAATGGTTCGCCGAGGAAGGCAAGCGGATCTACGGCGACACCATCCCGGCGCCGGCCGGCGACCGCCGCATCGTCGTGATCAAGCAGCCTATCGGTGTCTGCGCCGCGATCACGCCCTGGAACTTCCCGGCGGCGATGATCACCCGCAAGGCCGGCGCCGCGCTGGCCGCCGGCTGCACCATGGTGGTCAAGCCGGCCAGCGAGACGCCGTATTCGGCCCTGGCGCTGGCCGAGCTGGCCGAGCGCGCCGGCATCCCGGCCGGCGTGTTCTCGGTCGTCACCGGCAGCGCCGGCGAGATCGGCGGCGAGATGACGTCGAGCCCGATCGTGCGGAAAGTGACCTTCACCGGGTCGACCGAGATCGGCAAGCTGCTGATCCAGCAATCGGCCTCGACGGTGAAGAAGGTGTCGATGGAGCTGGGCGGCAACGCGCCCTTCATCGTCTTCGACGACGCCGATCTCGACGCCGCGGTGCAGGGGGCGATCGCCTCGAAATACCGCAACACCGGCCAGACCTGCGTCTGCGCCAACCGCCTGCTGGTGCAGGACGGGGTTTACGACGCCTTCGCCGCCAAGCTGGCCGAGGCGGTCGGCAAGCTGAAGGTCGCCGACGGCATGACCGACTGGGCGCAGCAGGGGCCGCTGATCAACATGAAGGCGGTCGAGAAGGTCGAGGAGCACATCGCCGACGCGGTGGAGAAGGGCGCCCATATCGCCCTCGGCGGCAAGCGCCACAGCCTCGGCGGCACCTTCTTCCAGCCGACGATCCTGACCGACGTCACGCCGGAGATGAAGGTGGCGAAGGAGGAGACCTTCGGCCCGCTGGCGCCGCTGTTCCGGTTCAGGACCGAGGAGGAGGCGATCCGGATGGCCAACGACACCGAGTTCGGCCTGGCCTCCTATTTCTACAGCCGCGACATCGGCCGGATCTGGCGGGTCGGCGAGGCGTTGGAATACGGCATCGTCGGCATCAACGAGGGCCTGATCTCAACCGCGGTCGCGCCCTTCGGCGGGGTGAAGGAGAGCGGGCTCGGTCGCGAAGGCTCGCATTACGGCATCGAGGATTATCTCGAGGTCAAATACCTGTGCATGGGCGGGCTGAACAAGTGACCGAGACACTGTCGCCGCAGGAGCAGGGCAAGCGCGCCGCGGGCGAGGCCGCGGCGGCGCTGGTCGAGGACGGCATGCGGCTCGGCCTCGGCACCGGGTCGACCGTCCGCTGGGTGCTGGAGGCGCTGGGCCGCCGCGTCCGGGAGGAAGGGCTGCGCATCACCGGCATCCCGACCTCGGAGCAGACGGCCGAACGGGCGCGGGCGCTCGGCATCCCGCTGACCGACTTCGCCGCGACCGAGGCGCTGGACCTGTGCATCGACGGGGCGGACGAGGTCGAGCGCGGCTCGCTGCGCCTGATCAAGGGGCTGGGTGGGGCGCTGCTGCGCGAGAAGATCGTGGCCGAGGCCTCTGCCCGCTTCATCGCCGTGGTCGACGCCTCGAAGATCGTCGCGCTGCTCGGCGAGAAGGCGCCGCTGCCGATCGAGGTCACCGCCTTCGGCTGGGAGGCGACGGCGCGTCGCCTCTCGGCCCTGGGCGGTGCCCCGGTGCTGCGGCAGCGCGACGGCGCGGCGGTGCGCACCGATGGCGGCAACCTGGTCCTGGACTGCGGCGGCTTCGCGCCGATCCGCGACCCGGACGGGCTGCAGCAGGCGGTCAAGTCGATCGCCGGCGTGGTCGAGACCGGTCTGTTCCTCGGCGGTGCCGAGCAGGCGATCATCGGCTTGGCGGACGGCACGACGACCTCGCTGCGGCGCGCGCGCTGACGGGGCAGGCATAACGGTCCTGCGGGTCGAGCGGGCTTGCCTGGACGGGGTTCCACGGCCCAAATGGGGGGTGAACCTCTTCCCGCGCGGCCGGTCCCCGGCCGCGCCGCTTTGACCGCGCCAGGCGGTCCGGACAGGCCATGAGCGGATTCGATTTCGACTATTTCGTCATCGGCGGCGGCTCGGGCGGCGTGCGCTCGGCCCGCATCGCGGCGCAGCATGGCGCCCGCGTCGGCATCGCCGAGGAGCGCTACTGGGGCGGCACCTGCGTCAATGTCGGCTGCGTGCCGAAGAAGCTGCTGGCCATGGCGGCGCATTTCTCCGCCGATTTCGAGGACGCCGCCGGCTTCGGCTGGACCGTGCCGGGCGCGACCCATGACTGGGCCACGCTGATCGCCCGCAAGGATGCCGAGATCGGCCGGCTGAACGGCATCTACCGCACCCTGCTGACCAATGCCGGCGCCACCATGTTCGACGCCCGGGCGGTGCTGGTCGACGCCAACACGATCGAGGTCGGCGGCCAGCGCGTGACGGCCGATCGCATCCTGGTCGCGACCGGCGGCTGGCCGGTGCTGCCGGACAAGCCCGGCGTGCGCGAGCATGCCTTCACCTCGAACGAGGCGTTCCATCTGGAGCGGATGCCGCAGCGCGTGGTGATCGTCGGCGGCGGCTACATCGCGGTGGAGTTCGCCGGTATCTTCCACGGTCTCGGCGCCGAGGTGACGCTGGTGCATCGCGGCGACATGGTGCTGCGCGGCTTCGACGACGACCTGCGCGTTCACTTGGCCACCGAGATGGGCAAGGCCGGGGTCAATCTGCGCCTCGGCTGCAATGTCGAGGGCATCGCCAAGGTCGGCAACGCCCTGGCGGTGACGCTGAGCAACAACGAGGTGATCGCCGCCGACGGGGTGATGTATGCCACCGGCCGCAAGCCGAACTCGGCGGGGCTGGGGCTGGAGACGGTCGGTGTCGCGGTCGATGCCGACGGCGCCATAACCGTCGACGAGCAGTACCGGACCAGCGTGCCCAGCATCTACGCGCTGGGCGACGTCACCGACCGGCTGAACCTGACGCCGGTGGCGATCGCCGAGGGCCATGCGCTGGCCGACACGCTGTTCGGCGGCAAGCCGCGGGTGCCGTCCTACGAGAACGTGCCGACGGCGGTGTTCTCGAACCCGCCGATCGGCACGGTCGGGCTGACCGAGGCGGCGGCGCGGCAGCGCCATGGCGAGGTCGACATCTACCGCGCCGTGTTCCGGCCGATGCGCCACACCTTGTCGGGCCGCGAGGAGCGGACGCTGATGAAGCTGGTGGTCGATCCGGCGACCGATCGGGTGCTGGGCTGCCACATGGTCGGGCCGGACGCGCCGGAGATCGTCCAGGGCCTGGGCATCGCCCTGACCTGCGGCGCCACCAAGGCGCAGTTCGACGCCACCATCGGCATCCACCCGACCGCGGCGGAGGAGTTCGTGACCATGCGCAGCAAGGTCGAGCGCCCGGCCAGCCCCGGACTGGCGCAATGACCGACGGGCCGCAGAACATCTACGACGATCCGACCTTCTTCGCCGGCTATGCCGCGCTGCGCGAGACCGAGAGCGGGCTGAACGCGGTGCTGGAGCAGCCGGCCTTCGCTCGGTTGCTGCCGGCGTCACTGGCGGGTCTGCGCATCCTCGATCTCGGCTGCGGCTTCGGCGACTTCGCCCGCAGGGCCCGGGCGCAGGGTGCCGCCTCGGTCCTCGCAGTCGATGTCTCGGAGAAGATGTTGGCGGAAGCCCGGCGGCGCACGGCCGATCCGGCCATCCGCTACGAGCAGGCCTCGATCGAGACGGCGGAGATGGGCGAAGGCGGCTTCGACCTGATCGTGTCGTCGCTCGCTCTGCACTACGTCGCGGATTATCCGGCTGCGGTCCGGCGGATCGCGGCGGCCCTGGCAGCTAGCGGCCGCTTCGCCTTTTCGGTCGAACACCCGATGTGCACCGCCCTGGGCGGCAGCCAGTGGCAGCACGACGCCGAAGGGCGAAGGCTGCATTGGCGGGTCGACCGCTATGGCGAGGAAGGGCCGCGGCAGACCCGCTGGTTCGTCGACGGCGTGGTCAAGCACCACCGCACGATCGAGACCTATGTCGGCACTCTGATCGCCGCCGGGCTGGTGCTGGCGCGGCTGGAGGAGCCCGGCCCGGTCCCGGAGGCGCTGGCGTCCCGGCCGGGGCTGGCGGAGGAACGCCGCCGGCCCCCCTTCCTGCTGCTGGCCGCCGACAAGCCGGCGTAGCGGCGGACGCACGCCGTTCTTGTCATGAGAGGGCTGCGCTGCGACGCTGGCCAAGCCGGAGGCGCGGGCGTATAGCCTCACATCCGGTCCCGTCCGCAAGGGAGAGCGTGGGCGGGGGCGAAAGGTGCGGAGTGTACGGCGATGGCGGAACGGTGGACCCCTGACTCCTGGCGCGCGATGCCGGTGAGGCAGATGCCGCAATATCCCGACGCAGCCAAGCTGGCGGCGGCGGAGCAGACCTTGTCGAAATACCCGCCGCTGGTCTTCGCCGGCGAAGCCCGCTCGCTGAAGTCGGCGCTGGGTCGGGTCGCGGCGGGCAAGGCATTCCTGCTGCAGGGCGGCGACTGCGCCGAGAGCTTCGCCGAGTTCCACCCGGACAAGATCCGCGACACCTTCCGCGTGCTGCTGCAGATGGCGGTGATCCTGACCTTCGGCGGCGGCCTGCCGGTGGTGAAGGTCGGCCGCATGGCCGGGCAGTTCGCCAAGCCGCGCTCCGCCGACATGGAGACGATCGACGGCGTCTCGCTGCCCTCCTACCGCGGCGACATCGTCAACGGCGTCGGGTTCGACGAGGCGTCGCGCATCCCCGATCCGGCCCGCATGGTGCAGGCCTTCAACCAGTCGGCGGCGACCCTGAACCTGCTGCGCGCCTTCGCCCAGGGCGGCTATGCCGACCTGCACAAGGTGCATGCGTGGAATCTCGGCTTCGTCACCCGGTCGCCGCAGGGCGAGCGCTACGAGGCCTTCGCCAGCCGGATCGACGAGGCGCTGGAGTTCATGGCCGCCTGCGGCGTCACCGCAGAGACCACGCCGGCGATCCGCGAGACCGATTTCTACACCAGCCACGAGGCGCTGCTGCTGCCCTATGAGCAGGCGCTGACCCGGATCGACAGCACCACGGGCGACTGGTACGACGTCTCGGCCCATCTGCTGTGGATCGGCGACCGCACCCGCCAGGCCGACGGCGCCCATGTCGAGTTCCTGCGCGGGGTGAAGAACCCGCTGGGCCTGAAATGCGGCCCGTCGCTGGACCCCGACGACCTGATCCGCCTGATCGACGCGCTGAACCCGGACAACGAGGCCGGGCGGCTGACCCTGATCGTGCGCATGGGCGCCGACAAGGTGGTCGACAAGCTGCCGCCGTTGCTGCGCCGGGTGCGCGACGAGGGCCGCACCGTGGTCTGGTGCTGCGACCCGATGCATGGCAACACCATCAGCTCGCCCTCCGGCTACAAGACCCGGCCGTTCGACCGGATCCTGTCCGAAGTGCGCGACTTCTTCGACGTGCACCGCTCCGAGGGCACCCATCCCGGCGGCGTGCATTTCGAGATGACCGGCGAGGACGTCACCGAATGCACCGGCGGCGCCCAGGCCATCACCGACGAGGCGCTGTCGCTGCGCTACCAGACCGCGGTCGACCCGCGGCTGAACGCCAGCCAGTCGCTGGAGCTGGCCTTCCTGATCGCCGAGAAGCTGAAGCAGGAGCGCAGCGCCCAGGACGCGGCCCGCCGGGCCGCGGCCGCGGAATAGCAACCCAGGGAACGGCGTCCATGACCCCTTCGGTCGACGAACTGTCGCGCTGGACCGACAAGTATTTCCTGCGCACCAAAGGGATCGTGGAGCGCTTCGGCGACACCCGCGTCACCTATGCCGTGTTCATGCGCCGGCCGGTGGTGGCGGCGCCGCGGCTGGCGATCGAGTGGCTGCAGCAGGTGGCGAAGGAGCGCGGCTTCGCCGTCGAGATCGACCTGCGCTACGGCGAGGGCAAATGGGTCGGGTCGGGCGAGCCGATGCTCTACATCACCGGCCCGCTGCGCCATCTGGTCGATTGCGAGACGGTGCTGCTGCAGAAGCTGGGGCCGGCCTGCGTCGCCGCCTACAACGCCTATACCATGTGCGCCGAGCTGTCCCGCGCCGCCTTCCTGGCGATGGATGCGCGGCATTGCGCCGGTACCGAGATGGCGGAGCTGATGGCCTATGCCGCCAGCGTCGGCTCGGCCCGGGCCCGGCGCAAGCACGACGCCAAGGGCTTCATCGGTAACGCCACCGACGCCACCGCGCATTTCTTCGGCCAGACCGCGGGGCTCGGCACCATGCCGCATGCCCTGATCGGCTATGCCGGGTCGACCGTCCGCGCCGCGGAGATGTTCCACGAGGTGTTCCCGGACGAGGCGCTGACCGTCCTGGTCGACTATTTCGCCCGCGAGGTCACCGACGCGCTCGAGGTCTGCCGCCGCTTCCCGGACATGGCGGCGGCCGGCCGGCTGTCGGTCCGCATCGACACCGGCGGCGGCCGCTACATGGAAGGGCTGGGGCCCGGCGAATCCTATGCGGTGCTGGAACGCCACGTGCCCGAGGCGGTGCGCGGCTATCGCAGCGAGGAGGAGCTGCGCCACCTGATCGGCACCGGCGTCTCGGCTGCGGCGATCCACCATCTGCGCGACAAGCTGGACGAGGCCGGCTTCGGCAAGGTGAAGATCGTCGCCTCGAGCGGCTTCAGCCCGGCCAAGTGCCGGGTGATGGCGCTGGCCAAGGCGCCGATCGACGTGGTCGGCACCGGCAGCTTCCTGCCCGAGCGCTGGAGCGAGACCTACGCCACCGCCGACATCGTCGAGTACGACGGCAAGCCGATGGTCAAGGTCGGCCGCGAATGGCTGCTGCGGCTGCGCCCGGACGGAAGCGCCAAGGTCGGGCCGGACACGATGGCTGGTTCGGGGATCTGATACCAGTGGTCTTGGAGATCGACTCTCCAGCCATTCTCGTCATGGCGAGGAGCGAAGCGACGTGGCCATCCAGTGGTCGGTGCCGCTGATGAGGTGGACGGCCCCCGAACGGCATCAGTGTGCCAGGATGAGGCTGTCAAAGATCTCATCGAAGGAGGCCGTCCGTGGTCGAGATTACGCGCATCGGGATGGATACGTCGAAGAGTGTTTTC